>Ga0172381_10000502_pt1 | contig 47110 bp, 40 predicted proteins | sample Leawel6488metaG_FD_119754 | JGI IMG/M metagenome (GOLD analysis project Ga0172381, IMG submission 119754) | Leachate microbial communities from a municipal landfill in Southern Ontario, Canada - Leachate well 64-88 metaG | ecosystem: Engineered > Solid waste > Landfill > Unclassified | place... | reverse complement strand
GCGATGGTACTAGAAATTTTGTCGGTCTCATCTTTCGGCATATTAGATCCCTGACATAAATGTCTTGTTTAATCCTGTCGCAATCACACGTCAAATCAGAAGCACCCCTGCTTATTTAATCAACTAAATGAACATGGATTTAGATGTTTTGGAAGCTAAAGTGCTTTCAAGATAAAAATCAATCTCTTCACGATGAACGTTTTCATTATTTAGACAAATTTGATTGATGGTACCTTCTTTAACATGGATTTCAATTTTATTTTTATTACAATAATCTAGAACATATCCAGCCATTGAGTTATAAAATTTTTTATAGCTGGGTTGTTCTGAAATCTTTTTATTATAATTCCATTTTCCAAAAACAATTTTATCCACAAAAGAAATAGTATTTAGAATTTCACGTATATCTTGCTTTATGATATTAGGTGTCGGGTATGGTTCCATACTAACCCATGTTTTAAGACCAGCATCATGTAATTTTTTTAATGATTTTATCCTATCCGCTATTGGCGCAGAACCAGGTTCAAATTTTTTTCTATATTCTTCCGACAGAGAAACTATCGTTGAGCCATAATCATTATTCTCGCCGTAATTAGATTTGTCTAGCAATGTTTCTGGATAAATACCTTTTGAAATTACTGTTGATTTCACATTGTCTTGGTTAAGTCTTTTTAATATTTTTAAAGTGAGATCAATAATCTCGGGCTGCCTGTACATTAAGGGATCCGTCATAAAACAAAGAAATACACACCTTATTTTATCTTTTAGACGAGGAAGCTCTTTATCTAGCAGCTCAAGAGCATTTTCTACAATTTTAGGTTCAACCCACTCTTGGTATGTTTTTACAACACCGCATCTCTTTTTAATCATAAAAGCATAGCACGGAAAATTACAGCCGTGAGAACAACCCTCAACATGGTTGAGTCCATAATCGGCATACTCAACACCGCTCTTATATAGAAGTGTCTTACGTCTAATAGATTTCATATTCCCTCCAGAAGATTCTTATATTTTTATTGTACATCATCTCTATTTTTTAAGATAGAATATCGCTCTAGACGGTCTACGAGAATATTTTTCATTTATAAATATGGATTTAGGATTATCGTGATCCAACCGTCTAATTTCTATTTTCTGTTCTTTAATCAGAGTGCTCATGGCTTGATTTGCATATTTTAAGGGAAAGTAATTCACTGATGAATAATGAATGAGATCAATATTGGTTGCTGAAGCATTATTTTCCATAAAAGAAAATAACTTTTTTTGGACTTCAGTAACAGCGCTATGCTTCACTACAAACCCCATTGACAATTGATTCTTCTCGGATTCTATTTCTCTCATTGTTTTTATGCTGCCACCAAACTTTCTTCCTGTCATTTTCCAAACTAAATCGTTCATTAAATTTAGACCATTAATATGTTGAGTAATCAGAATTAAGCAATTTTTAGACGATTTATCTTCGATAATAAATGGCCTGACAAATTCATTAGTAACGTCTTTAACTCGAGCTACTATAGACCCCATAAAATCCATAAAATCATCATAGTCAACAACTCCTTTGTCTGTGTAAGACGATACGAAATCTTTCAGTGCTTGAGGCATATTTTCTTTTTGTGAGCAAAAACGATATGCAAAGAATACTGGAATAAACAACAGAATTTCTGTCTTTGGTAAAGCAGATATCTTTTTAATCTCCTCAATACTTATCGCAGAGTAAGAATAAGGGTCAAGAAAGAAAAATTTAGGCTTGGACTGGTTCGCTGGGTTTTCTATTATTTTTCTAATTGCCTCACCGTAATTATCGCAAGTAGTAATTAATTCAACATTATTCGGTAGATGTAATTTTTTTAAATGAACGCAAAGACCATCGATATTTTTAGATTCTTTGTCATTGAAATAAATTATTATTTTGGGCTCTTTCCACTTCTTTTTAATAATTGGGTCGTTTAGAACATAAATAATTTTATCTAAAAGTATTAATGGGCTACCTTTGGCATCACCGTTTTGTCCACATCCACAGAACAGGTCAGCAATTAAGCATTCTCCGAATTGCATCACAATTTTAAAAAGATAGTTTGTTATGTATAGATCATAAAATTTTAATTTAGCAGCCGTAGACTCTGATTGTAAATTAAAAAAATGTTTGGTTTTATTTGGCATTTAATTAATTACTCCATCTTTTCCTGAAAAAGATTAATGATTCTTATTATAGCTCAGTGAATTAATATTTAGGTTTTTTAATAACTTGAATTACTTTTCCGCAGATAGAATAGTTTTCGATTTCATCCATACCTATAAATATCGGTGGATAATTTTTTACAGATTCTGATATTAGAACAATTTGTTGGTTTTCTTCATCTTTAAAAAACTTCTTTATATTAGCCATTCCATCTATTATTGAGACCACATAATCGCCGTTATCTGGATTTTTGTATTTGTTATCAACGATTACATAATCACCATTTTCAATAGTTTTTCCGTTAATATTGCACCGGTTCATGGAGTCACCTGATGCTTCTAGGGTAATTATATTGTCGCTATTTCGATTAATAAGATTTGGCGAAACTTGGATGTAATCACGCACCTGATCGTCAGCAAAAGATAACGCCTCGCCACAGTTGGCCGCTCCCATTACCGGCAAGGTTATTAGGCCCGGCGATGATGGAGAGCTCTCGGTCAGTAATTCTATAATTTTGTTGTCTTTGTTATACTTAATTAAATTTTTCTTCTCAAGTTGAGTGAGATGGTGTCTAATTTTCTCGGGATGAGTCTCGCCGACTAGCTCCCCAATTTTTCTCAAGGTTAGCGGACCAAGCGATTTAGTTTGGGAAATATTTAAAATTTTAATTTGAATTGGGTGCATGCGCTCCTTTGTTTATAGTCTAATCTTACGCTAAATAATAATTGCTTGTCAAGTATTAAGCAATATTTAGTCAAGTCTTGACTTAACGAAATATTCAAGCTAAAATAAAAAAAGCATATTCTGGTCGGTCTGAAGGGTTGGTCCTGTCGCGATCACTGAAGTACGATATTAACTTTACTTGGGAGGGTAATAAAATGAGTCCATAAAAAAACAGAATCACAAATGCTCGCGCCTAACGAGATAAGTTTTTCTGTTTTTTCTTATTAATTTAATTTTATACCAGATATTTAATGAATGCAAAAAAACAGAACTAAATAATTATTTAAATCCAGATTTTATGGAAAAGGAAAAGTCATGACTAGAAGAATTGTTTGCATTAAAAAAGATAATGGAAATCACAACAATCCGCATGAGGCCGTAAACTCATACGGTTGGGTAGATGAAGGTAGCAGTAAAGAAACAGCTAATGTTACAAATCGTCAGGCCTTTGTGGACTGGGTAAAGCAGGGAAACAAAGCTTACGTGAAGGATAGTTCTAATAATGTAGCGTATTGTGAAATACGTACAAGTTCAGCCGGAACGGAGTTTTTGCAAACTGTCGCTGACGGTAAGTATACCGATAATTTACTCAATTTGCGAGAATGTAGAATATAATATCTAAATTTAGATGACCACGAAAAAACAGACCGTTATAACGGTCTGTTTTTTCGTTCAAAGATTTATTTTAAAACAATTTGCATATCTATTGCTAATTGTTTTATAATTTAAACGTATATATAATAAGAACTATTTGATCACTTTAATTTAATCAGGAGGGGTATGAAGAAAAAATTTATTTCAAAATCTATGCTTGTTTGGCTGATTGCTTTCATTTTGGTTGGGAGTGGGGTTTTCTTCGGGCTTCGCCATGCTAGTGCTGAGCAGTCGGGTAGCTCTCCTGAGTCTGGCGCTGTTTCTCGTATCAAGACACTCTACACCGATCTCTCGACTTTGACCTACGGCACAGACACGGACACGCCTGACTGGGGCACTTATTGGAATCGAATCAAGACAGCAGCCAAGTGGACACCATCGGGCAACGCTGCGGTAACTGACGTCAAATCAGGAAAGACTTTCACTTCAAATACTCGCACCCAAGCAACGGGTACTTACCCTGCACCAGGACCATGCTCGACCGAGGCTTATCATGATTCATACGGCGCTCCGGTGACTCAGACGACCAACTGCGTTAATACTATCACTTGGTCGGCCAATCCGAGTCCTGTCGCCGGCGACGATGCTAACGGAATGGATCCTCGAACAGGCTTGACTTGGAGCCAGCTTTTGCTTAACAGTGCCGGTACCCCGACATTTTCAGCAGCTTCAAACTCGGCTTGGAACTGGGACGGAACTTATACATTTACAGTTACTTCTGCTAGTGCTACAGCTGGAGCTACCTATACTAATAACGGTCAAACATTTACCGTATACACGACGCTTGCAGCCGGCACCAGTCTCACTACTACTGCAACCGGGGCGGCCGCTGCCAGTGGCACTTTGACTAAAGCCTCTGGGACGGGTGATGCCACCATTACATTCTCTGCTATCGCTTACGGTGCGACCAACGTGGCTGTTGGTAACAAGACAGCCAAACAGCTTTGTTCTGATCGTGGTAACGGCTGGAGACTGCCATCACAAAAAGAGTTAATGCAAGCATATATAGACGGCTCTTTCTTTAACCTTACTCAGCCTTCCAACACCTTTTGGGCTTCGACGGAGAGCTCTGCCACGAATGCTTGGTTCGTGGCCTTGAACAGTGGCAACACGAGCTACGGCAATAAGTCTACGGGCAGCTTCCAGGTTCGGTGTGTCAGGTAGTGCGGATTATTGCGTTATTAAATAATTTGATTCCCGCCGAAGGCGGTCGACGGAATTTTTTTGGGGCAAGCCGATAGAAAGGAATTGTCAGAACATCAGTTGATAAATTATCTAAAATATAGGATAATGAGAATATGAAAGATGATAATATACAAATTCCGAATAAAGAGGAGTTGATCCGTGTAATGCGCAAGAATCATATTATTTTTGCGGCAGTTTTTGGTTCTCGTGCAAAAGGTACAGCGAGACCAGACAGTGACTATGATTTTTTGGTGGAGTTTGACCCGATGAGCGAAATTGGATTATTTGAGTTTGCCCGCACAAAGGATAAGATCCAGTCGATAGTGGGAGAAGAAGTAGATCTGGTGACAGTCAAAGGTATAAGTCCTTATATTAAGGATAATGTGATTAATACGATGAAAGTGTTATATGGACGAAAATAAAGATAAAATGTACTTAGAGCATATACTAGTAGCGATTAAAGATGCAGAATATTTTCTCAAGAAGAGGGATAAGGCATTCTTTGAGACTGATAAAGAATTGCAGTATGCCCTTATAAAGATTTTTGAAATTATTGGCGAAGCTGCGAATAAGATAAGCCCCGAACTTTCGAATCGTTACAAGGATGTAAATTGGCGTGAAGCGATAAGTATGAGGCACGTCCTCGTTCATGATTACTTTAGAGTTGATCTTGATCTTGTATGGATAACCACAAAAAATAATCTGCCCATACTTAAATCCCAAATAGAAAAGATTTTGAAGGAACTTAGTTAGACCTATGTCATATAAAGTGATTGGTATCCCAATGAAAAAGACATTAAACTTAATTGATTTAAAAATTATTTTGGCGACTCGTGAGTTTGCTAATTTTGCTGTGAGGTCTGCCGTTACAAACCAATATGAGACGATTTCACTAAGAAAAGTTAACTCTATCTCGAGATCTTTTTTGGACGAATTATATCTTCTGTCTTCAAAGAAAAATATTAATTTAGTTGATATCCCAGCTGAGGTGCAGCCTCTTTTAGAGCTCATCAAAAAATCTCATCGGGATCAGATAATGTATGCTCCCAAAATTAAAGTAGAAATCTCAGATAAGACTTTTGCTTAGAGTATTCATACTTTATCAAAATTATTAGTTTGTTAATCTTTTAGGTCTATAGTTTGGTTAGATATTGTTGTTCGCTTGTTCGTCTGGTTTAGTTCGTCAATTGATATACTAAGTAGGAAGGTATTTTTAGTTATGGCTCGATATGAACACTTACCTCTTTTTAAGGATGTCTATGATTTCAATTTGCACTTCTTTAAACTCTCTCGGGGCTTCCCTAAAGATATCAAATACGGGCTGGGTCTCGAAGTCAAAGAGCAAACGTCTCTCCTGCTCGAGCAAGTAATAGTAGCAAATAATAACGCAGACAAGAAAGAGTATCTTAAAAAGGCCGAGAGATGTATTGAAGTAATCAAGATTAAGACGAGGATGCTGAAAGACTTGGAGGTTCTGAGCGTAAAAAGCTATAGCTTTATCATCGGTTGGCTAATCAACATATCGAAGCAAGTCACTGCTTGGAAAGCATGGTCGGAGAAAGAACGTTAATAATATAAATTGATCGAAAAAAGGCAGAAGTTGAGAGCTGTTAGACTTGATAAGTTCTATTTAGCAGTGCTTTTGTCTCACTACGGTTGCCGCCCCTAAATGGGATAAATGAATATTTTTCTACTTTGCTTGTCAAAGATGAAGGATTGAGTAACGAAAGTCGGTAGCAGGAAGTACGCCTTCCAACAACTTTTGGGCTTCGACGGAGAACTCTGCCACGAATGCTTGGAACGTGAACTTGAACAATGGCAACACGAACAACAACAATAAGTCTACGAACAGCAACCAGGTTCGGTGTGTCAGGTAGTGAGATCTGCCCCTTTTCGCTCAAATTATGTTTTATGTAACGTCATTGCGAGCGAAGCGTGGCAATCTTTATAACAGATTGCCACGTCGCAAGCCCCGCTCCTCGCAATGACAAACAAAAAAATATGGAAACAATATTTACGTTTGAAAATTTGTATAATGCTTATCTCGACTGTCGAATGAGAAAAACTCGGACGCTGAATCATCTTAAATTCTTTGAGAATCTTGAAGAAAATCTGTTCAAGCTGAAGGATGAATTGGTTACGCGAGAGTATAAACCCGGTCAGTCGATCGCTTTTGTGGTGGAAAAGCCGAAAATTAGAGAAATTTTTGCAGCAGATTTTCGTGATCGAGTCGTTCATCACTTGATATTTAACTATCTTAATCCGTATTTTGAAAGAATTTTTATCTATGATTCGTGGGCCTGCAGGAAGGAAAAAGGCACTCATGGGGCAATGTTCCGATTGCGGAAGTTTGCACGCGAGCTAGAGAGAGAGAGAGAGAGAGAGAGAGAGAGAGAGAGAGCCGCGAACGGCCGTCGAGATTATGCTCACAAGGTTGTCTCTCGGACGAGTTACCGCATGAACAGGGTAGCTCTTGCGTAGATAAGCAATCATATTACTTAAAAATGGATATTAAAAGCTTTTTTACCAGTATTGATCAGGATATTCTTTACGGTCTTCTTACTAAAAAGATCAAAAATGAAGAAGTCTTGTGGCTAGCTAAGGTTATAATCTTTCATGATTGCGCTCACGATATCTTGCCCAAAATTCAGAGCCAACCATCACTTTTTGATAAATTGCCCAAAGACAAATCTCTTTTTACGGTCAAAAAAGGCAAAGGACTGCCAATCGGTAATCTAACTTCTCAATTTTTTGCGAATGTTTACATGAATGAGCTCGATCAGTACGTGAAACATACTTTGAAGGTAAAATATTACTTGCGGTATGTTGATGATTTTATAATTCTAGATTTAGATAGAAAGAAATTGGAATATTTACAGTGTGAAATAAATAAATTCCTCAGAGAAAAGTTATCGTTGATTGCTCATCCTGGCAAACAGTTCATACGGACAGTCTCAAGCGGCATTGATTTTGTGGGTTACATAGTACGACCTGAATATGTGTTGGTCAGGAAGAGGATTGTTTATGACTGGAGGAGAAGAATCGAGAATTTCCCAGAGATAAGCCCAAAGAAGAGAAAGCAAACAATGGCATCATGTATGGCTCACGCAAGTTTCGCAAATTGTGTTGGGCTGGAAAAAAAGATGAAACAGTTGGAGTTGGCGGTTGTGCAGATAGGCGCTTCTATCCGTTCAGAAAGCTCAAGAGTGATAAACTTCAGTCCTGTAACAATAAAAAATAATAAAAATTTTGCATAATATTTTAGTATTGCTATAATAGAATTAAGTATCTTGTCGAGGGGAAATTTGTCAATGAATGAGTTAGACAAAGAAATACATCGGATTCAAAAAAGTACCCGTACTTTGTTTCGGCGTTTTTCGCGTGCTCATAACCACCTTCGGATGAAATACAGTTGGTATTACAGCTGGCATTTGAAGCCGTATCATCGCCATGTCCATTACTCGACTTTAGCTTTTTTTAGCATTGCAGCGGTGGCGACGGTTTTGATGTCGATGTTCTCGTTTTCTCATAAAACAAATGCGACCGACAGCACTGTTCCCATTACAGATGCAAGTACGGCAACTGTGGTGAATACCGGCGAAAAAATATATTTTAGCGGAGCGATTTATAATGCCAATGTCACAATAGATAATTATACGAGACAAATGGCCGGTTACGCTTGGAGCGCAGATTTAGGTTGGATTGATTTTGGGAGTGGAGCCGATAATCCTCAGGGACCAGTAGTTGCTGATATAAGCGGCCATTTGTCTGGAAAAGCAAAAATACTGACTGGCGGTTATATTGACTTTAATACAAGCCCGACCGGAGCAGATGTTACGATTACATCTGGCACGTATGCCGGATATGCTTGGAGCGATGATTTGGGCTGGATTAATTTCACTGGAGTATCGGCGCCAACATATAACCCTGATTTATTGCCACCGGACAATCCTATTGTGACGGCTAAAAGTGCTTCTGGTGGTACTGTTTTAACTACAAATACTTGGCATAATTATTCTGCTCCATATTTCTCATGGACGGCCCCATCTGATTATGCCAATGTTATCACGCCATCTGGTGTTGCTGGTTATTATGTTTACTTTGGAACAACCGGCGCAACTGATCCGTCAAGCTATCAAACTAATCTGGACTTTACCTCTCCCAATCTCGGCACAAGTTACGGCACATACTATTTCAGAGTCAAAACAAAGGATGTCGCCGGTAATATCTCTAACCCTGCAACTCTCTTTACGTACAAATACGAAAATGCGGTACCAACAGCACCGGCTTATGTTTCGGTAGCGCCTTCGGGATATAGCAGAACCAATAATTTTGCCTTTTCTTGGCCGGTTGCAGGCGGTAGTGCAGCGGCCGATACCGGCGGATCTGGACTTTCTAAATATCAATACAAGATTAATTCCGAATCGAACTGGCATGACGTGACCGGAGACTGCACTACCTCCAGTATTGCACTTTCTGATGTTGCGATTGCGGGAGTGAATACGTTTGATCTTCAGACGCTTGACTTGGCTGGCAATGCTAGTTTGTTAGTTCGAACAAATTTTTACTTTAATAATTCGGCGCCGACAGCGCCGAGGGATTTAACTGCGACGCCAGCATCTTCCACCACAAATTCATTTGCTTTTTCTTGGACGGCGCCTCCTGGTGAGATTGCTGGATATTACTACTCAATAAATGCTTTGCCTACTGTTTCAAATGTGAATCATACCACCGCAACTTCACTTGCGGCCGGACCTTACGCAACTCAGCAGGGCGACAATACTTTTTATATTGTTGCCGAGGATAATGCGGGTAACTATCAATTTGACTCTTGCAGTTCCATCACAGGCAATACCAATGTAGATGGTTGTGCCAAAGTTACATTTTCAGCCACTACTGTTGCTCCCGGCATCCCCGGTGGAGTCAAAGGATATGATATTTCAGATCGAGACGCTAAGGATTATGCAGTTGCGGTCAAATGGACCGAGCCCGAAATAAAAGGAAGCGGATTCGACGGTTATGACGTTTATCGTTCAACTGATGGCTCATCCTTCAACAAGATCGGCTCGACTTCTAGCACAATCTATGCTGACGGTGGATTGGAATCAAAAGAGTATTACTATTTTGCAAAGTCAAAAGATAACGCCGGTAAATTTTCAGCTGACTCGAGCATCGTTTCAGTCACACCCACAGGTAGATTCACAACGGCTCCGAAGCTAGTTTCCGGTCCGACTATTGATGTGAAGCCAACCTCAATCGTCGTAAAATGGGCAACGGATCGTGCTTGCAGCTCATTTGTCCAAATCAAAGACGGCAATACCTTTGTTTCAGAACAGGGTCAGACAGAGCAGACAACTAGTCATGAGGTTAAGGTGGTGGGGCTTAGATCTCAGCGTGACTATGTTTATAATATTCGCTCTACCGACATCGACGGTAACGTTCTTAATGGCGAGGACATGAAGTTCACCACAGTAAACACACCAAGCGTTTATGATTTCAACGTTTCCAATATCACTCAAGATTCAGCAATTATTAATTTCAAAAGCACAGCTGTTGCCAACTTCACGCTTTATTACGGAGAAACATCAAATTTTGGTAGCACAGTCAGTGAGAGTTCTACAGGGGCTACTACAAATCACAGTATGGCGCTTTCCAAATTAAAACCAGGGCTAACTTACTATTTCCGAGTAGTTGGCGACGATTCAGACGGTAATGAGCTTAGATCTGAAAACTCTTTTATAACCCTACCAATGCCGGAGATATCAAAGTTTGCTATGCAACCAGATCAAGAAGCCCCGTCTACAACATTGAACATTTCATGGAAAACCAATGTGCCAACAAGCTCTGTTGTAAAATACTCGACTGATGGAATTAAGTCCGAGGAGAAGTCAACTTCTGACCTCGTGACTGACCATGAGGTTACGATCACTGATCTGGTCGATAACAGCAAGTATACGGTAATTGCTTCCGGCCGAGACCAATTTGGCAATACTGCAGAGTCGGACAAAGTTACTTTTGATTCTCCTACCGATACTCGTCCTCCAAAGATCTCTGACATTGTGATCGAGTCTTCCAATATCGGTAACGCCTCAAATACAAAAGCCCAGATCGCCATCTCTTGGAAAACGGATGAGCCTGCCAATTCTCAGGTAGAGTTTGATACCGGTCTTTCAGGCGAAGAATACACTCGCAAAACGACGCTTGACTCGACATCAACTAACCATCACTTGGTAATCATCTCCGATCTTGACCCAGGCAAGCCTTATCACTTAAGAATTTCCTCATCAGACAGAGCAGGAAATGTAGCAAAGAGCGGTGATAATACTGTCATTACCGGTGATATTTCACGATCGGCTCTTCAAATTATCCTGAACACGATGCAAAACATATTCGGCTGGATCGGGAAGTGGATGAAATAGGTTAGGTTATAGTGGTAGCCACAGCAGTTTGCTCAACTCTATAAAGAATTACTTTTCGACAAGCTTGAAGAATAAGTATTAGGAAAACAATGGACACAGAAAATATAATAGAAAATCCAATCCCTCACCACGAAGCTATTATCAAAGTTGAAAAGGTCAGCAAAACTTTTGACTTGGGCAATCGCAAGATCCAGGCTTTAAAAGAGGTAAATCTCGAAGTAAAAAGTCGTGATTTTCTAGTTATTTATGGTCCATCCGGCTGTGGAAAATCAACACTTTTAAATATTATTGCCGGAGCAGAAGAACCATCAAATGGTAAGGTGACAGTCCGAAATAAAAATATTTTTAAGATGAGTGAAGACGAACGAGGAATCTTTCGAGCCAACAAAATGGGAATTATTTACCAGATGTCATATTGGATAAAATCTCTAAATGTGGTTGAAAACGTTGCGATGCCACTTATTATTGAAGGCGTAAAAGAGAAGAAAGCAATCGAACAAGCAAAAAATTTGCTTGAGGAGTTAAAAATCAGTAGATTGGCGAGACAAGTCCCAACTCAACTTTCTGGTGGCGAGCAACAGCGAATAAGTTTCGCCAGAGCTTTGATCTCAAATCCTTGGATTATAATTGCAGATGAGCCAACAGGAAACCTTGACAGTACAGCTTCCGATGAAGTAATGGCACTCTTTAACACACTAAATGTTCAGATGAAAAAAACAATACTCCTTGTGACTCACAATCAGGCTTATTGGGAGCTAGGAACAAGAAGGATTGAGATGAAGGATGGCATGATCGAAAGAGAGGCAAATCATGGATAAAATGTTTATTTTAAAATTTGCATTTCGCAATTTGAGACTCCATAGGCTCAGAGCAATTTTAACACTTCTTGGGGTGATAATTGGTGTCTCCGCGATAGTGTTTTTGGTTTCTTTTGCCTTTGGGATTGAACGTCTTGTTACCTCTGAGGTGACGGGCGGAGACGCTTTTAGACTGATTGATGTCGGCACCGGCAATTCACAGATTATCACACTTTCCGACAGTACCTCCTCAAATCTCAAAAATATTGAGGGCGTCAAAGATGTTTATGGTATGGTTTCGGTTGGCGCAAAGGCCAAAGTTAATGATAAATCGATGGATGTTTCGTTTTACGGTGCAGATAGCACTTACCTTGATAAATCAGGAATCAGAGTATCAAGCGGGTCTAGATTGTCGGGTGTAGGTAACGAGATGATCGTGAACAGCGCATTTGTAAAATTCTGGAGTTCTAACAATAGTGAAATTATGGGGAAAGACGCAGTTTTTGATGTTGTAATACCTAAAGAGCTTGTTGGCAAGACGGATAATGTGCAGATCTCCGATCAGACATATAGGATTGTTGGCATCACCAACGATGACACTTCCCCCAAGGTTTACACGAATTTTGACAATCTTAGAAAAATGGGGGTAAATAGCTTTAGCCAATTTAAGGTTGAAGTTATTTCAAAAGATAAAGTTACTGCGATTCGAAATCAAATTGAAACCATGGGACTAAAAACTCAATATGTCGGAGATACTGTTGCTCAAATAAATCAAGTTTTTGGCATTTTCAGATCAATACTTGGTGCATTTGGATTAGTCACATTGATTGTCGCAATTTTAGGCATGTTTAATACCCTTACTATTTCGCTACTTGAGAGAATCAAAGAGATTGCATTGATGAAGATGCTGGGGATGAGAAAACGAGATATTAACAACGTTTTTTTGGCTGAATCGATTCTCTTGGGTCTTTCGGGCGGTTTGGTTGGATTGGGAATTGGTATTTTCGCTGGTAAAATTGTAAATCTTGTTTTAAATTATTACGCCAAAAGTATGGGTGGCGAATCAGTTTCTGTTTTCTACTCTCCAATCAGTTTTATTATCGGAATTGTTCTCATTTCATTACTCATCGGCATTTTAACTGGACTATATCCTGCTCGCAGAGCAGTAAAAGTTAAATCTCTTGATGTTCTCCGCTTCGAATAAGTATGAATTATTCATACTTATAATTTGCAATTTGGTTTTGTATTTGATAATGTGCAGCTAGATTGTCTAAGTGAAAATATTTTAGAATCGTCTTGGATAAAGCAGGAGGGATAGGAGCATGTTATGGCTTCGTCTATTGTCCCTCAACCAAATCCGAGTCATTTGATCTTGCCGCAGAGTTCAATTCTGCAGGATCATTTCCTCAAGAGCTATACGCCCTCGCCTCAAGATGGCAAGTTTGCCACCGACCTACTTTTTGCTTTAGACCATCATACTGCGCTTACCCTCTTACAAAAGATATTTCTGATTGTAACGATTACTATCCCCGGTTCGATCGGTTGGAAGCTATCGCTTTTTGAACAAATTTCCTCATTTTCATTCGCTCCTTTTATTGCCACCGTTATCGGTGGTCTTTTTGTAATTGCTATCATCTATCTGATCCGAAAGTTTGCTTGGCGGATAATCGCCAAAAAAGAGCCCTTGGTATTTTTGGAGCTAACCTTCCCCTCCATCATAAGTAAATCTGCCTATGCCACAGAACAGCTATTTTCTTTGATGCACACCTTGGCCGGTCAACGCAGATTCATGGAGTGGCTTCTCGGAGTAAAAAAACAGTATTCCCTGGAGATTGTCGCTTCGAGAGAAGATGGCATTAGATATATATTGGTTCTTTCCGGTGCAGATGCTTCAATTGTCCAGAAAAGTCTCTTGTCATATCTACCGGGTCTTAAAATTAAAGAGATCTCCGACTACCTGCCGAGTGGTCTAAAAATGAAGAGTAGGGTCAGGAATGAAAAGTCCGGTCTGATCGAGTTGAAACTTGCCGGTGATTTTGTTCTTCCACTTCAAAAATACAAAACACTAAATGAACATGACCCGATCGCCTATCTGACCGGTAATATGACAAAGTTAAAGCCCCAAGAACTGATCGTATTTCAAGCAATTGTAACGCCCTTGACTAGATCGAGCCACCGAAGGACTTTAAATCATCTTAATTTAATACAGCATCGGATCTATACAAATAGCTCCCTTTCGGACAAACTCTTTGGTAATGTTTGGCAGAGAATATTAGACATACCTTTAGCGATCTTAAAATTTATTGCGAAAATAGTTGAGGCTTTAGTTAGCTTTGGTATAAGCATGGTGGTGGCCGCCTGGGACACCAAGGGCGACAGCGTCCCGTTCTTTAATAAAAAGCAGAGCACTCTTGTGGCTATGGATATTCAAAATCCATACGAGCAACAGCTCCGAACTGAGGTTAAAGAGAAGATCGATCAACCGATGTTTGAAACCTCTCTAAGACTTTTCGTTCGTTCTACTGACTTTAAGCAATATCATTCCAGAATCTCCGGATTTCTGGCTTCCTTTGGCTCGCTCGGTAGTAGCTATCAATCACTCGTACTTAAAACGAAGAATCTGTTTACTTTAATATTTCCGCCATTATCCTCCTTTCTATTGAGACAAGTATCGATATTCGGTAACCCGATACTATCCGTTTCTGAGCTAACCGATATTTATCATTTCCCATACACCGAAACAACTAAGACAGAAGATCTGGTCAAGACCAAAAGCCAACCATTGCCGGCGCCACTTTCCTTCAAACAGACTACGACCCATTTTGATAATGTTTTTGCCAAGAATACTTACGGCGGATCCGATACAGTGATCGGCCAAACATTGGAGGAACGCCGAAGACATACATATATATTAGGTGCGACCGGTTCAGGTAAGACAACCTTAATATCAAGCATGATCTATCGGGACATCTTGAACGGCAAAGGCGTGGCCGTCCTAGATCCACATGGACAACTGATCGAAAAACTTTTACAAGTAATTCCCGAGGAAAGGATAAAGGACGTGGTCTGGTTTGCTCCGGATGATGATGGATATCCGATAGCCTTAAATCTGCTTGAGCTACCGAAAGGTGGAGGGGGTCAACTGACTACAAGCCAGCTTCAAAAGCAAAAGTCGCTAGTGGCGAGTAGTATAATTTCAATTATAGAAAAGTTCTATGACGCAAAGTTCTTCGGTCCTAGAATGGAGTATGTCCTTCGCAACGCTATCCTGACTGCCCTTGAGACGCCAGATCCGACACTTCAGACCATCTTGGACTTACTGACCAAGACAACCTACCGAAAAAGCATTGTTCGGGGACTCAGAAACAAAGTCCTCCAAGACTTTTGGGTTAATGAATTTGAAAAACTAGGTAGTATGCAGAGAAACAATGTTATCTCCCCAATTACGAATAAGATTGGTGGGCTTCTGAGTTCACCGATCAACTACAACATTTTAATCCAAGATAAAAGCAAACTAGATTTTGATGAGATAATTAACAGTGGTAAGATTCTTCTTTGTGATTTATCCAAAGGAAAGATCGGTGAGGATGAATCGAGCTTTTTTGGTTCTCTTATTATCGCTAAGATCCAATTGGCTGCTTTAAGACGAGCCTTGATACCGGAAGAGAAGCGCAAAGATTTCTATCTTTACGTTGATGAATTTCAGAACTTCGCCACCTCAACCTTTGCCGAGCTGGTCTCTGAAGCCAGAAAATATCGATTGGCAACGATCCTGGCTCATCAATCAATTTCTCAAATTGAAAATCGAGACATTGTCAAAGTGATCTTGGCCAATGTCGGAACCGTTATTTGTTTCAAAACAGCCAATCCTGAAGATGAACAATTTATCCTCCCGATCTTCTCGCCCGAGGTTATGAAGCACGAGATCGCCAACCTCCCGCTTTACAACTTCTATATGAAAATATCAGTCGGGCAGGCTCAAGACTCTTTCGTTGCCGAGGCTGATAACTTTACGATGAAAGGAAATGAAAAGACCGCAAAGGATGTGATTGATTGGTCAAGAAATCACTATGCAACACCAATTGAAGCCACAGTTGAGAAAGAAATGTGCGATACTGAGATGAGACAATCAGGTGATAAAACAGTGTCTCATTTGTCGAAATCATCTGAGACAATAAATGGGCAATTTCAAGATCAAATTCCCGATAATTTTAGCATCTATCCTTTACAGGAAGGGAATAAGGATGGGATTGGCAGTAAAGAAAATATTAATAAAAAAAATGCATCACCAAATACACCAAAACCAAATCTACCAATAACACAACAGGAACTTCAAATCATACTACTACTCTATCGTTTCCGATTCTTGAACAGAACTCAAATACAACAATATCTAAATCATAAAAACCATAAACGAATTCTTACATGGCTTAATGATCTAATAGAAAAGAAATACATCAAAACGGTCAATTCTAAATCATCAGATACAAAGTCTAAGGCTAAGATATATTGTTTGGGGAAGAATAGCATTTTGATTCTGGCTGCACAAAATGTTTGCGAGAGGCAATCACTTCAAAAGCTGTACCGAGAAAGTGAACGATCAGATGCTTTCATTAATCGCTCACTAATGCTGGCCAACATTTCCCTTGAATTTCAAAGCAAGGTTGGCAGCAAGGATGTTTCGACGATGCAAGTTAAGAGTGATTATTCTGTGCATTCTCAGAAAGAACTTCTCGATGAACTTAACCCTCATGCTTACATCAAGCGAAGAAAATCTGGTATGACAAAATATTACTTTCTGGAGATATTCGCCGATCTACCGAGACAACGCCTCCAACAACGTATTAAAAAATATCTTTCATTTTATCAAAGCAACGAATGGGAGGGGGCAACGGGCAGAACATTCCCTATTATTTTAATTATCTGCCCAAACGATGAGGTTTTTGAGTATATAAAGCGTTATGCAAAAACGAAACTAAGAGAACTTGACGAGCCAAGCCTTAAGGTACAAGTGACAACAGCGATCAAAGTCAAAAAGTCTGGCATTACTGGGGATATCTGGGTAAAAGTATAACAAAGTATAACGATCAAAAACACAAAAAAGGCCCGAGAATCAAACTGACTCTCAGGCCTGATTTATTAGTACTCATCTGCAAGCATCACTGTCATCACTCTCTTGCATGTTGGGGATAGTGGATCTTCATAACAGCTTAACTTATCGTTATAGCAATCAATCTTCCAGAAGACCTTTTCTCCCCTCCATACCAAACTGCCAAAGTCTCGTTCGCCGTATGGATCATTGTCTTTTGTAAAGTTGTCATATGCCCGAATCTGCTGCATCAATCCACCTAGATTCGGTAGTGCTCCTGCTCCCTGTGTTAGTGTAACCCCAAAACCTAACTTTCTAAACTTATCATTAAGTAATGAAATCATTGCTACTTTTGCTAAGATCATAATTAAATCCTTTCTAATTAATAAAAACATAGCGAATCGACCTTCCCGCCTGTCTATAAAAGAAGAAGAACAATGGGATGACTTGGGTCAAAGTGGAGCTCCCCACGGAAGAACGACCTTGAGGCAAGGCAGCCCATTGTTCTATACAATTAGAGGACTGGTGGGAACTCATCACTGCGAGGTGTGCTGAAGAAACATAAATTCGTGCTCATAGGATTGACAGACTCGTCACATTTTGGTATAATATAATGTCTCTTCGCTGTGATATAATTAGCGTTGAGTACTTTGAAAAGTGAAAGGGGTTGTCCTGTGGCAGCAAATGGATTTGAGAGCACTATTACTCAGACGACTCAAGCTGCCGAAAGAATTGGGCAACTTGAGAGATTACGAACTTCTTGTAAATCGGCACCGGTTGCAAAAGCGGTGGAAATGGAGAGTGGAATGAACATAAACGTAAGATCCGCTAAAGTGGCTGATGCTGATATTATCATGCAAGTATGCAATGAAGTATGGGGAGACGTCTGGCAAAGTGAAAAACAGATGTTTATCGATCGAATTACTGCCTTTCCGGAATGTGGGATAGTGGTAGGTGAGATCGATGGTCGTATCGAAGGATACGTTTCCATACAACTTGCAAATGAAGATGTGATACGTCTCCCAACATGGGACGAATCAACGGATTTCGGTCACTTTACAAAAAGCCATAATCCTTCGGGAGATTGGCTTCATGGAGCAGGTCTTGCCGTCACCCTTAAAGGGTGTAGAGCAGGCTTAACTGAGAAACTAATTCAGTTTCTCTATGAATATGCCATTGCGGAGCAAAAGAAAGGATGCAGATTTATAACCAGAATTCCTGGTTACTACAACTTCAAGGACAAGATAAGTCCTGAAGAGTACGTTTGCATCAAACGCAATGGAAGATCCATCGATCCCGAACTTCGAGTTTTGGGAAGATATGGATTCAGCGTCGTTGAGCCACCGGTGATTTATACAAATTACGTCGAAGGTGGCGGAGACCCTAAGTCTTGTGGCCTCAGTGTCTTAATTGAACGGCTCAATCCAAATTTGGAGAGCTGATGGAGGTTACTAAGGATTGATTGCTTAAATGCGGTCAGTCCTTTTTCTTTATATAATTTCAAATTGTTTTGCTATATTGTATAATTAATTCAAGATAACTAAAGAATAGTAGATTGAAAGCGAGTAATAGTGAATTTCGATACGATAATAACTACACTGATCGCAATCACAAGTTTGTTTTTGGGATTTTTCGTATTAATGAGCGATCGCAAGAGTATCAGTAATCGATTATTCTTTGGCTTTAATTTCTTTGCTGCAATCTGGATTCTATCTAGCTTGGTCGCTAAATTTTTAACTGTGGATACGGTGCAACCGTTTGTTAATATTGGTTTTGCGGCAGCTTCTCTGGTTGTCTGTTTCTTTTTAATGTTTTGCATCGCATTTCCGGATGATGAAAGCTCATTTTTTCGTTATTGGTATATCGTTGCAATACTGCCGGTAGCTTTTTGTGTTCTATCGTTTTTAAATTTGGTCGCAGTCGCTACGCCTGATGGAGGATCGAGCTTCAAAGTTTCTTCCGGACTTTTCTACATTCCTTACTCAATATTTCTATTTGTTTACATCGTGGCCAGCATTGTAAAACTAATCGCTGATTACAAGAAAGAGCGAGGAATCGCCAAAAGTCAAATATTCTACATTTTGCTCGGCTCCTCCTTGTATGCCTTTTTAGCTCTATTTTTCAGCCTAGTATTGCCAGTGATCACGCATAACCAAAATGTTTATAAAGGGGGAATATATAGCGTAATCATCTTTTTGGTTTTTACGGCCTATGCGATTATAGAGCGAGGATTTTTGAAGATTAAAGTCATTTTGACCGATGTGGCAGTAACCGGAATTATCTTTATTCTTCTAATTCAGACATTACTCTCGGAAACTCTTCAGCGAGGTTTAATAAATGGGACTATTCTGATTATCGTTGCTTATGGTGGTTTTACAATCATTGCTTCTGTCAAAAAAGAGATAGAGCAGAATAAGCATCTGCAACGTTTAACCAGACATCTCGAAAAGGATAAAAAGGAGCTGATCAAAGTTGACCGAATGAAAGATGAATTCCTGATGATGGCGACCCATGAGTTGACTACTCCTATTGCGGTGATAAGGGGGAAGCTCTCCATGGTGATTGATGAGAATATGGCTCATCTTGATAATGAGCAGAAGGACTATTTAAAACCGGCATATCAAGCCACAAACCGTCTCAATCATCTCTCTCAACAGCTTCTCAATGTGACTAGGATCGATCAGGATGAATTAACTATCAATCCGACACCTACTTCACTCGATGACCTGATTAAAGACGTTATGACAAGTTATGAAAAAGAGGCCAGTGCCAAGGGAAATCAATTGAGTTATGTTTCAAATTATAAGGGGGAAGCAATCAATATTGATCAGGGCAAGATCAAAGAGGTAATCTCTAATTTAATTGATAACGCCATTAGATTTACCAAGAACGGTAAGATTATTATCGAGTCAAAACTGGACGAATCAGGCAAGAACGTCGTCGTCTCTGTTTCTGATACCGGTGTCGAGATAGATGAGGAGTCCCAGAAGGAGCTCTTCGGTAAATTTCATCAATCAAAAAGGTTCGACCCCCTAAGTCCCAATGAACAACAGGGCGCAGGACTTGGACTGTATATCTCAAAAAACTTCACCGAGATGCACGGTGGCAAGATCTGGTGCGAATCAGAAAAAGGCAAAGGTTCAACATTCTGTTTTTCGTTGCCGATGTCATAAAGTAAATTTTAATGAGGAGATTATGGTATGAAAGAAATTAAGACTCTAGTTATAGAGTTTTTCAAAAAAGTATATCAAGACGACATTGAGATATATAATGAGTTTAGCTTACAACACGAATTGGGGCTATATTTAAGAGCTGAATTACCCGGGTATAAAATTCAGTTTGAAAGAAATGTTAGTTATTTTATTGACTCAGCCAATACAGTTAAGAAGGAAATTGATATTGTAATATTTAATTCTGATAAAACAGAAAAATATGCTTTAGAACTCAAATGCCCGTTAAACGGTCAATACCCAGAGCAGATGTATTCCTTTTGTAAGGATATAAAGTTTATGGAACAGATAAAAGAATATGGCTTTAATGAAACATATTGCATAACTTTGGTCTCCGATAGAAATTTCTATAATGGTATAAAAAATAATGGAATCTATAAGTACTTCAGAGAAGACCACTCAATTTACGGTGAGATTGCTAAGCCAACTGGGATAAAAAGTAATACGAGTAGCATAGTGCTGAATAAAGAATATGATTTTGAATGGTTGCCGCTTGATAAGACTAGAAGATTTTATGTAATCGGCTTATAAACCATTTCTCTATCAAGTACGTTTTTCTTATAACTCTTGACAAGCTCTTAATTACGGTATATACCTAAATCGAAAGCGTATCGAAAGTGTGATAATTTCATAACAACTTAGTTTCTTGTTAATCATTGTTTTAGATATATTTATCTTGGTAAATGTAGTTAAGCGATTTATTAATAAAATATGGGAGTGATGCTCCGGCATCCTCTGGTGAGGGGAGAAAGTTGATTTATGCAACGACTCCGTCCTTTTATGTTCGCGCTCATTGCCTTGCTCCTTTCAGCGTCTCAAGCATACGCTGAAAGTGCTGACCTCTCCAAAGTTCAAAGTTTCGCAGAAAACGTTATTCAAGTCCTCGTTACTATCGCCGGCCTATTAGCAGCCGGTTTTTTTGTGGTTGGGGGCATCGGGTACATCACCAGCTCCGGTAACCCTGAGAACTTGGATCGTTCCAAAAAGACCATTACTTACTCAAGCATCGGATTGGCGGTTTCAATAGCCGCCTTTGTTTTGAGTCGTATCGTAACCGATCTGGCTACCACAGCTTTCGGGAAATAAGGATGAAAAACCTATTTATTAAAATTGTGTTAGTCTTAACACTGATGTTTTTACCTGCGACCGCTTTTGCTGCCTCCAATGGAGAGGTGGCCGGCTTTGCTCGTGAGACTTTAACTTCGATAATCATATTAGCGACACTCGGGGCGGTTTTCTTCTTGATCAGAGGTGGCTACATATATATCACCTCAAGCGGTAATCCAGCTGCATTGGATGAGGCCAAAAAGACGATCCGAAACGCTCTGATCGGCTTAATCATCGTCCTCGGAGCAGCCGTTTTCTCCTCGATGCTAAGTAGCGCTATGACCGAGCCCAGTTCAAACGCAACCGGAACAAGCATCAATCTATCCCCAATTGAGCCGGTAGTTCAGGATAATTCCCTGACTCAAGTTATGCTTGATGCCGTATCGGGTATTCTTCAAAATATCATTAAGTCCGCTACCAAACCGATTCTGGACGGCGTAACTTGGTTTTTAACCTCCACGCCAACTCTGTCAACCAATTCAGTGGTCTTTAACTTCTGGCTCATTATGGTCGGCATCACCGACTCCCTTTTTGTGGTTGTGATCGCACTCCTAGGGCTTCACGTCATGAGTGCATCGAGCTTTGGATTTGAGGAGTTGGAACTAAAAGAGCTGCTACCGAGGATCGGTCTAGCTTTTCTGGCTGCCAATACCTCGATCTTTCTAATCGATTGGATCATTGCTCTTTGCCAAACTCTGGTTCAGGCCGTTTTGAATTCAACCGGAGGGTTAGGTCAAGCTTGGATTATTAATGCCTTTGATCCGGCTACCGTCCTCTCCGGCCAAACCGCTCTGATTACTCTGATCTTCGTCGTTATCTTTATCCTCTTGGCAGTTGTGCTTCTTCTCTTCTACATCTCAAGACTAATGGTCTTAGCCTTTGGAGCAGTCATCAGCCCGATCATCTGTCTGATCTGGCTGATCCCCAAAGCAGCTGACTTTGCCGGAAATGCGATCAAAGCCTACTTGGTTACAGTCTTTACCGTCTTCATTCACGTCGTCATTATCCAATTGGCTTCAGCCTTTCTGACTATCCCCGGTCAAGCCGGAGCAAATCCGGTCATCTCAATCCTGATCGGAATCGCTCTTTTCTCGCTTCTGCTAAAAACAACCGCCACCACACTTCAACTAGCCTTGGCCGGTGGAACAACCGGTGCAATCAAGAAGCTAGGGACTCAAATATTTAATGTGATTAGCTCGACTACAACCAAAGCTCCAGTCGCGGAAGTCACAAGATCTGTGAGGCAAAGATGAAAACTACAGTTGTACCAGCACAGATTACAACGGTTGAAGATAAGATTGCCGGCAGCCTTTCCTTTCCTCAAATATTCCTGATGGTAATCTCACTTGTGACGGGGGCGACGATCTACGGCATGATCGGGCCGAAGTTACATTTGAGTTCATTTAAAATGACACTGATCATTATCCAATTTGTCATCTTTGGAATGTTGGCCTTGAGATTCAACGGCAAAATTCTGCTTGATTGGCTAATAATTTATCTTCGTTACAAGGTACGACCGAGAAGATATATTTTCACTAAAAATGATTTGATTCACAGAGACATCATACTGCCAAACGAGGAGACAGTATCCACTCCGGCCAAAGAACAAACAGAAGAGATAGTAACGAAAACTAAATCAATCTCTCTTCGCGAACAGATCAAGATTGACCGAATCTTTGACAATGAGACCTTAAGCATTTCGTTTAAATTATCCAGGAAAGGAGGGGTCGATGTCGCTCTTAAACAGATCGAAAACTAACGGTTCGGCTCGAACCCAAATCGGAATCAAAGAAGTTAAGGATGGGATTTTAATCCTACCTGATAATCGTTATCGTTCAGTTCTAGCGACCTCCTCATTAAATTTCGAACTACAAAGCGAGGATGAACAGGATGTGATCGTTGACGCCTTTCAAGCTTTTCTAAATAGTTTAACTGTGCCAATTCAGATATTAGTCAGAGTCAGAGAGCTTGATATCGATCGCTACCTCGAAGACTTTCAATCAAAGCTAGCCGATGAAACGGAGCAGGTCTACAAGGATCAGCTCGATAACTACGGCGATTTCATCCGAAAGCTCGTCTCCGGCAACAAGATCCTCTCAAGAAAATTCTATATAGTCATTCCACATAATAACAAGGGGAAAGTTGATTTTGCTACTGCTAAAGAACAGCTCCTTCTCGAGCAGGAGATCATCATCAAAGGCTTAGAGAAGATCGGGATGACCGCTCGGATGCTTTCGAGCCTTGAAGTTCTTGATCTATTCTACAGCTTCTACCGACCGGATCAGGCTAAAGTCCAACCTTTATCCTTAGAGATAGTAAGGAAAACCAATGACCAGAATTTTTTCTAAAACAAGAAGAACAAAATCAAAGAGAAACGAAAAGAGCTTAGCTCTTAATTTCCACGTTGGAGACCAAGATCAACTTGATATGATCACCTACGCCGGACTCGAGGAATTCAAAAACCATCTCGAGATTGACGGCAGGTTCATTAAGACTTTATTCATTTCGGGCTACCCATATACTGCTTCAAGCGGCTGGCTCAATCATCTAATCAATTTTAACTACAACGTCGACATCGCCTACCATATCGAGCCAGTTGACGCCATCCTTGCTCTGCCTAAACTGAATCGAAAGATTACCGAACTAATCTCAACTAAAAGAGCAATGGAGCGATCGGGTAAGATTATCACCTCGGAGCTAACCGATCCATTGGACTCGGCACTAGAGCTGCGAGACAAAATCCAACGAGGTCAGGAGAATCTGTTTCAGGTATCGCTATACGTCACCCTTTCGGCCGATTCACTCCTAGAATTGAACAAGACAATCAAACTCTTAGAGACGGTCTTGGCAACCAGACTTTTCTATACCAAGCCGGCCATCTTCCAACAGATCGACGGTCTTCAATCGGTTCTGCCCCGATGTGATAACATCCTAGCTCAAAAAAGAAATCTTGACAGTTCATCGGCCGCATTAACATTTCCTTTTATCTCATCGGAGCTAGTACATGAATCGGGAGTCCTTTATGGGATTAACCGATCGAACTCATCCTTGGTTATCCTTGACCGTTTTTCTCTGCCAAATGCCAACAGCATCCTTTTTGCTCAATCAGGCTCAGGCAAGAGCTACACCGCCAAGGTTGAGATTTTACGCCACTTAATGCAGGGTACCAAGGTAATCGTGATCGATCCGGAGAGGGAGTACAAAAAGTTGTCGGAATCAGTTCACGGCACCCATATCAAACTTTCAGTACACTCAAAACAGAAGATTAACCCATTTGATCTTGAGGTCAACGCTTTCTCTGAGGCGGATAGTTTTGCCGATCATGTTCAGTCTTTAACCGAGATCGTTTCTCTGATGGCAGACGGGCTCTCGGCTGAGGAGAAATCAATAGTTGATAAGGCAATATTAAAGACTTATCAAAAAGCAGGCTGGACTCAGAAGAATTCAACCAAGAAAAAAACTAGGAGTTACCCCAGACTTTACGATCTTTATCTAACACTCCGAGCAATGAAGCAGCTAAAATTAACAAGAAGGCTTGAAAAGTATACGACAGGATCCTTGGCTCAGGTCTTCGACACCCAAACGAATATCGAATTGGATAACAGACTGGTGGTCTTTGATACCAAGGATTTACCGGAGTCACTTCGCCAAATCATGCATCTAGTCATCGCTCAATTCGTTCAGAATCAGGTCAAGAGTGATCCCTGCAAACGAATACTTGTGATTGATGAAGCTTGGCTTATGCTAGAGCATGAGGAGAGCGCTAGATTCATCTCAGGATTAGTTAGACGAGCAAGGAAGTACTATCTCGGGGTTAGCATCATCTCGCAACAAGCAAACGACTTTCTCGGTAACGCCTACGGGCAAGCCATTGCCTCGCAAAGTTCACTTAGAATCTTAATGAGACAAGACACCACCACGATCAAAAATGTAGCCTCAGAGTTTCACTTGAGCGAGTTCGAACAAAGGTTCCTTTTAACTTGCGAACGAGGTGAGGCTTTAATAATATCTGATCAACACCATGTTGCGGTCAAAATCACCGCCTCTGAGTCCGAACATCCACTGATCACAACCGACCCGTCCGAAAATATTAAAGAGAAGCGATGAGTCCGCAAACCATAAAAATGATTGTGGCTGCATTCTCGATGAAAAAAGAGATCAAATATATCTGTTATTCAGTTATCATACTTTGTATGATGCCGATATTCGCTGTCATTACCCTGACCCAAGCTGGCATCAATATAGTCTCCAACGTCCTTGCCACAATCAACCCCCAAACACAGCAGGTCGAGATACATGACCCGTCCACTGGCAATGTCATCGATACAATTACAGAACCAAGGACTTGGCCGATTTCAGGCAATGTCACATTAGAATTCGCACAACCTTCACCTTTTCAGCTTTCTCATACCGGCATCGACATCGCCAGTCCAACAAAAGCGGTCGGCGATCCAGTCGGCGCATTTATGAAAGGAACGGTCATCTACGCAGACGAGACGGTAACCGGTTTTGGCAAACACGTAAAAATTGACCACGGACACAATATAGTATCGATATACGCTCACCTCGACACGATCGAAGTAAAAGTAGGCCAAGAACTAGGGATCGGCGAGATAGTAGGAACCAGAGGAGATACAGGCTGGTCAACCGGCCCTCATCTACATTTTCAAATCAACGTCTTCGGAATCCCGGTCAATCCGAGGGTGTTTTTGAGTGGAAATCCATAAAATCATTAATAGTACTTTCCAGCAACTAATTCAGTTGCTCAAATTTATTTAGAGGAATTGTCTGTAATTTTTTGCCAAATCTCAGCAAAAAAACCGAATGGCTTCACTGCCAAATCTGGACCAATCATCCAACATAGCAGCTCATAAAGCAGAACAAGACTTATCACCGGAAGTAACGACCAAAAGATAGTTCGATTTGCATATTTTTCACTCAACCAGAAAAGCCATTTCCAAATGATAACATATTCGTTTAAAATGAGAACGGTTCCTAGAAAGATAAATCCCGACGAGATATGACTGTTCTGGTTTATAGAACTTAGATAATTATTAATATATATAGCCCCAAGAAAAGAAAGCGCCGAAGCTGTTACCAATATTATTCTTCCAATCTTCCGGCGTTTCAGGTCTCTTTTTTCCTTATCTTCTTTGTCTTTTTTTAAGCCGTCAATTTGATTCAGAAGCCCTATTCTTTCTGCTTGGGCGGTAGCCTCTACGGTTTTTTCTCTAAGTTCAATTTCTTCTCTCTCTTCCTCTTTCTCGTGGTATTTTCTCTGAAAATCTTGGGCTTCCTTTGCATTTTGTTCAGATATTGTTTCTAATCGGCTTACTTTTTCGGCAAGCGCAATACGCTCTTTTTCACTAGCGACATTTTGCTCAGACAGCTCTTTCAACCGATTAACTTCGTCAATTAATGCCCCATCAATAATTGTATATTGTTTTGATTCATCGCTCTCTTTTAGCATTTTCTGTTTTAATGTTTTATTGGTGAGCATCATCTCAATGCTCTCTTCTGATAACTCTGAAAAATTTTCATAATGAGAAAGCTGTCTCACAATTCGGTTCGCTGCAATTTCTGCATCTACATCAAAGCCCTTGAAAGCAATCGAATGATTCAGATTTGTTACAAGAGCAGATTCAAGCTCCTTTGATCTTGGTGACCAAAATTGCAGTATCTGCACTAGGTTAAATAGAGAGATACAGATTGGAGCATACAAATGACCTTTTCTTCGTTTACGAAAATCATAACTCAAAAAAGAATAGTCCTCTGTTAAAATCCAATATTGAGCATCCGGAGGTGAATCAATTACTGCCGGTCTTTTTTCTTGCACAAAGTGCCACATGGTAATATCATGGTCCCACTGTTCATATTGCTTTGGCGATCGGCCAGGAAATTTTATTTTACGATTTTTTTCATATTCTAACTGTTCAACAATATCACCAGTAATAATTTGAGAGGTGCTTGGAAACTCTATTTTTTGATTGAACAAATCAATTCCATCTGATTTTAAAATGCTTTGAAGACAATTTATTTGATCATCCATAAGGATTAATATATCCGGACTTTTTTTTGTTCTATTTGTAATTTCAATGAATTTATAAGGGATAAGACTGATCTCTTCAGATATCTTTGCTAGATTTTCCGTTACTTTTACACTGCTCCATTTATCTCTAATTCTGGTTAGAGATGCCCTAGCTTCATTTAATGTGATCGGAGCAACATATAGCTTGATATTAACGCGCCCATTGATTTTTTTTGTTAAGTCAACAAACGAAATAGCAGCGTCGTGCGCCTCTTGGTCATGGAAACCAAAGTACGACAGAAGGAAATTTGTATCGAGAAAAATATTAAAAACTGGTGGAATGGAATACGAGTTTTTAATGGATTCCAGGGTCTTTTCGCTTAGACTATTGGCTTCAAGCGAAAAATAAGCTTTGATTTTCAGAAAAAGGAATTCGCGGACAGATTCATTGTCGTTATTTAGAAAATTTAATGTTAACTCTTCAATATTACAGTTGTATTTCTTGCCAAAAACATCCAAAATTTGTTTTAGTCCACGACAACTTTCATCGCTAACTTCTCTTGATGCAATAATATCAACGGCCCTTGCGCCATTTTCAGAAATGACAGGCGTGATTACTTCTTGATCAAAAAATTCCCAAGTATAATTTATTTTCCCCAAGCAACAATTTTCAATTATTTTTAGAAATACTTCTTTGCATACTTTCTCAATATTCTTGTAGGAAGATATTTCTTCAACAATTTTCTTCCTTTCTTCTTCGGGAATTTTATATTTCAATTGTTGGTCGATCAATCTGTTTTTTTGCACAAGAATATTAATTGCTGCTTGGGCCTCCTCATTACTCAATCCAACACCCAAGTCATCCTTCATTTTGGTAGTTATCTCTTGTACCGCAAGCGAGGATCCATATTCATAAATAATAAAAACAATAAAATTCTGAATGCTTTTATCTCGCCACCCTTGTTCATTTAATGACTGATGGTGGATGAGAGAGATGATTTCTTTTGATAATATTTTTGCCATGCTAAATCAAGCATAATAACTTTTTTTACTAAAAGCAAATTTGCACTCAAAAATATCCTTTTCAGAACTATTATTTTTGCAATTTATTTAAACGAATCTACTTGACACTATCTCTATTGAGATATATACTATCACTGTAGAGATAATTATAGGAGGAATTATGGAGGGCTTAAACTCACTAGGAAATACAGACAAAGGCACTTTTATTTGTACTCAAAAGCCGGCATTCGACGATATTATCTCTGTTGCAGAATGTAAAGAATATCTAGGCAATCAGGAATTATCTGACAAAAAAGTTACGGATATAAAGAATAACCTAATCGGGATAATTGACAGCGTAATTAATTCCTATTTGGACGACTTTAGGTAACAAAATGGAAAAAGAAGAATATGGAAAAGCAGTGATCTATTGCCGAGTCTCTTCCGAGAAGCAGGTTAAGGAGGGGAACGGTTTAGACAGCCAGGAACATAGATGCAGAGAATATGCTCGTTCTCTTGGCTTGGAAGTCGAAAATGTTTTCAGAGACGAAGGCATTTCTGGTGGACTGTTTGATCGTCCTGCCATGAAATCATTAATTGAATATTTGGATATCCACTGGCAGACCAAATACTTTGTTATATTTGACGACCTCAAAAGATTTGCCAGAGATGTGGAAGTCCATATTAAGCTGAAATCAGAACTAAAAGCTAGAGAAGCTAAGCTTCGATGCTTAAACTATAATTTCGACGAAAGTGCCGAGGGCGAGTTTGTCGAAACAATCTTCGCTGCTCAAAATCAGCTTGAACGAAAACAAAACAGGAGGCAGGTCTGTCAAAAGATGAAAGCCAGAATAGAACGAGGCTACTGGTGCTTTAACCCACCGATCGGTTATGAGTATACCAAGGACAAGGAGCACGGGAAGCTTCTAACTCCCAAACAACCCATGGCAGATATTGTTGCAGAAGGCCTGAACGCTTTTGCTGATAACCGTCTCAAAAATCAAATTGATTTGTTTGAATTTTTTAAATCTAAGAATCTTTGTGGTCTAGTCGGAAAAAAAGAGCTCTATCTACAGATGATAAGAGGACTGCTTTCACAACCACTCTACGCCGGTTTTATTGAGTATTCCAAGTGGGGAATATCCAGAAGACGAGGCCACCACAAAGCTCTAATCACAGAAGAAACTTATAAAATAATACAGGAAAAGATCAAGCGTCCGGAGCGAATACCTCATGAAACTGATAATCTGGAATTTCCACTAAGAAGGATTATTAATTGTTCTGTCTGCGGTAAAAAAATGACCGGTAGCTCAAATAAGGGCAGATGGGGTAAATATTATGCTCACTATACCTGCAACAATAAGAGCTGCTCTGCAAATCCAAAGAATATTCAAACTACGAAAGTTGAAGAAGACTATGTTAAACTTTTAGAGAGCATTAAAGTTAACCCAGAGCTTTTGGAGATGACGAAAGAGGTCGCCACTAGAATCTGGCAGAAAAAAATTAAAGTCCTAAGTGCTGACCATGCAACCAAAGATGAGGAAGTTAAAAACATCGAAAAACAAATTGATGATTATATAAATTTAATACCTTTCACAAAATCCGATAGTGTGAAGGAGCGATACGAGCAAAAAGTAGAGGCTCTAGACAAAATGGTCAGAGAGCTTAAAAGTGACGCTAAAAACAAAAAAGAACCCAATTTAGATGAGGCTCTTAATTTATCACTTAAATTTCTTGGAACCCCTGCAGAAACTTGGAAAAAAGCAGACCGGAAGCTCAAAAGTATGGTTCATGATATGATCTTCGAAGAGAACCCCGAGTATTGTGCAGAAACAGGATTCGGAATCCCGAAATTATCAATCCCATTCTGCATAAAGTACTACATTGTCGATGAAAAAAGTGATTTGGTGGACCCGACAGGATTTGAACCTGCGACCTCCTCCATGCCATGGAGGCGCTCTACCAACTAAGCTACGGGCCCGTGTTTATTTGTGACTATCTGTCCATCCAGCTGCTTTATATAAAATACTATGGCTCTTTTTAAATAAATATTCTCTGAATCTTGCTTCCGATATCTTTTCAAACTGCTCAAAATATATCAATTTAAAAGGTCTTCTGTCCTTTGTGGATCTGTTTTTTCCACTATTATGTTCCGCAACCCTACGATCAATGTCGGTGGTCGATCCAATGTAAAGATTATGATCTTTTAGACTTTGCAAAACGTAGGTATATCCTTTCATACGCTCTACCCTCTAGGCCAGAGGCCTTCTGGGCCGGCGGCCAACTAAGCTACGGGCCCGGATTAAGTTATTAGTTATTGGTTATCAGTTATTAGGGAAACCGCAACATCACAAATACATACTTTAGTCTGATCAGAATTCGACAATTAAAAACTGATTGTTTTCTCCCAACTAATTACATATACAATATTTGAGCGTGATTATCAATGCTTTTCGTAACAGTTCCCTTATCCTGGATCCCCGGGCACCACTCTCTCCGCCAGCTGGCGGACCACACCGCTGGTCCCGAGGATGACACAGAGTAAGTGAGCACTTACATTTTTTCTTCAGGCGCTTCTTTTTTGATATTAAAATTCCTAGTTAAGTCAACCCCATTCATATCTTTGGGCTGTTCAATACCAAAAAGACTTAAAACAGTTGGAGCAATATCGGCCAGTATTCCGGTCGCTTCTATTTTAGTTTCTTTTTCTTTTTCGTCTCGAACATATTTGGGACTAATGATGATCATTGGGACAGGATTTACAGTGTGATGTTTATCAATTTGTCCTGTCTCAGGATGGATCATGCATTCAGCATTTCCATGATCAGCCGTGACAATAATGGTTGATTCCGGAGTAAAATCCAAAAGGCGTTTAATTTGACTGTCTATAGTTTCAACAGCTTCTACAACAGCCTTAAAAACTCCTGTGTGGCCGACCATATCTGCATTAGCATAGTTTACTAGAACAAAATCAAGCTTCTCTTTTTCCGTCACCTCAAAGACCTTATTGGTAACTTCCTTAGCTGACATTTCCGGTTTTAAATCATAAGTTGGGACATGCGGAGATGGCACAAGGTTCCAGGATTCGCCTGGAAATTTCTCCGGATTTGCACCATTGAAAAAATATGTAACGTGTGCGAATTTTTCTGTTTCGGCAAAATGGCCCTGTTTTATTTTATGATCAGACAAAATCTTTGCCAGAGGACTAGCAACTTTTTCGGTAGGATAAGCAACTTTTGCCGGCAGCAGCTCACTGTAGGTAGTCAGAGTTAGCACATTCAATTCCTCTTTTGGTTTCATTTTTAATTCTTTTTTTGGAAATAAAAACAATTCCGGGAGCTGACGCATTCGATCCGGCCTAGTGTTAAAGAAAGCAATATTATCACCGGGTTGAATAATTCCAAGTTTTTTATTCTCGTCAGAATCTTTCTTTCCAAGCAATTTGCTCACAAGACTCAATTTATTAGCTTTATGATTAATAAATGCTGGAACAATAAATTCATCAGAAATGTTTTTTGCATAATTGCTTTTGATAGCCTCGTCAGCACTATCGAAAACCTCTCCTTCTCCTTCACTCATAGCAAGATAAGCTTTCTGCGTACGTTCCCATCTGCTATCCCTGTCCATGGCATAATAGCGGCCAGAGACAGAAGCAACATAAATGTTTAAATTGGAATGGCGAATAAATTTATTTAAGGCCGATAAAAACAGCAATGCTTCATTTGGACCGGTATCTCTTCCGTCGGTTATCATGTGTATATAAATGTTGGCTTTGAATTTTTTTAGCTTCAAAAAATTCAAAAAAGCATAAAGATGTTCAATATGACTATGCACACCACCATTTGAAATTAATCCTATCAGATGAAAATCTTTTCCGGATTTTTCTGCGTCGTCAATAAAATCAGCTATCACTTTATTTTTGAAAAATTCCTGATTCATAATTTCTTTATCAATCATAGAAAGTTCCTGAAAAATAAGCTTGCCGGAACCAATAGAAGAATGACCTACTTCTGATGATCCAATCGATCCCCAAGGAAGGCCGACATTTTCGCCGAAAGAATTCAACAAAAGATGATCATAATGTTCCCAAAGATAATCTATTGTCGGTGTTTTGGCAGCCCAAATTGCATTTCCTTCATGAACAGGACTATAGCCCCATCCATCCATCACAACTAAAATAACTTTTGGTTTGTGCATAATAGCATTTCGTTAATTATACTTATTATTCTATAGCATAAACCAAAGATGGTAAATAGGATGAAAGGGGAGCGGAAGCTTTTACTTTTTGCATAATTTTGTTTAAATGAACTTATGGATAATCTCTTTAAAAACAGTTCTTTAGCTCCTCTGGCAGAAAAGCTGCGCCCGGAAACACTTGATGATTTTGTCGGACAGGAACATATTTTAGGCAAAGATAAGCTTTTGCGAAGAATTATTGAATCAGATCGGATTATTCCGCTTATTTTGTGGGGGCCGCCAGGTTGTGGAAAAACGACTTTAGCCAGGGTGATTGCCCAAAAATCAGCTAGCAATTTTGTTTTCTTCTCGGCTGTCACCTCCGGCATAGCCGAAATCCGCAAAATCATTGAACAGGCCAAAAGTGATCTTGAACTATACCAAAAAAGAACTATTTTATTTGTTGATGAAATACACCGTTTCAATAAATCTCAACAGGATGGCTTCCTCCCATCTGTTGAGAGCGGAGTAATTGTACTTCTTGGCGCAACAACAGAGAACCCTTCATTTGAGGTAAATGCGCCGCTTCTCTCACGAGCCAGAGTTTTCCATTTGCGTGAGTTGTCACAGGATAATATTAAAATTCTGCTCAAAAGGGCAATTTCAAAAATTATTCAAAATCAGAAGTTTTACTTTCCGACCGTTCTCAACAACAAGAAAATAAAAATAAGTATAACCGATTCAGCATTAAATCATATTGCAGAGCTTTGCGAAGGGGATGTCCGTGACGCTTACAATGCCCTCGAGCTTGCAATAATTGCTGCCAAAATCAAAAAAAACACAATTGTAATCGACAATAAACTTGCTGAAGAAGCAATTCAGCAAAAATTCATCCGCTATGACAAAGGCGCAGACGGCCATTTTGACGCCATCTCTGCCCTTCATAAATCGCTTCGCGCATCAGACGTTGATGCCGGTTTGCATTATGCTGTTCGCATGCTTGAAGCAGGGGAAGACCCATTATATATTGTGAGACGACTGGTTCGGTTCGCCTCAGAAGACATTGGTCTTGCCGATCCGCAGGCGCTCATTTTGGCAATTTCAGTCAAAGAAGCGGTTCATTTTCTTGGTATGCCGGAATCAAGCGACGCAATCGCGCAATTGGTTATCTATTTGGCCAAAGCTCCCAAATCCCGTGCTGTTGACGATGCTTACGCCTCTGCAAAAGATGATATAGTGAATAAACGTATAGACCCGATACCACTGCAAATCCGCAATGCTGAAACAAAACTAATGAAGGACTTTGGCTTCGGTAAGGGCTATCAAATGTACGATAAAAAAACTCATTTGCCAGAGAACCTAAAAGGCAAGAAATATTGGAAAGAGGACAAAAAATAAGCCGAAATAATGTAAAACACGTACAATTAGATTTTATCAATTGATATTGCAGCATCGGGGCAAAAATTGCGGCAGTTACCACAAGCAATACACCTCTCCAAATCAACTTTTGGCACTGGAGTTGCCAATACGCCCAACTCTTCTCCAAACGAAAGAGCGGCAACAGGACATTTTGCAATACAAATACCACAACCCTTGCACCGGGAGGGCAATATTTCCCCACTCTTACCATGGCCTTTGACCAAAATTGCGCCCTGTCTTGGTTTGAAAACGGCTTTAGAAAAATTGTCCCGCTCCGGAACCATTTCATAACCGGCATAAAAAGCTTCTTTGTTTTCTGCTTCTGCCTCTTTACTTTTAAATTTTTTGCCGAGAAGAAGCATCACTTCACTAAAGACTAAATCAGGTTTCAGATTAAACACTTTTGAAAGATAACCCAGAATAATTAAATTAAAAGACCTTGGATTATATTTACTCGTTGCTATAGAAGTAGCCGGGATACCAAAGAGCTGAATAGAAGTCTTCGGTAGAAGAGCAAAGTTAATTGTTGAAGAATCGAATATTACTTTAGTATTGGGAGAAATAAATTGCGAAACCGCTTCCACAGCTCTGCTTTGTAGAACAACAACATAATCTGCAACATCGAATTTCGGATACCTGAGAGGAGAATTGTCCAGAGTTATAAAGGCAACTAACGGCGTTCCTCGCTGCTCTACTCCAAAAGAGGGAATATAGGCAACGTCAAGGCCGGACTTAAATGCGGCGCTGGTAAAAATCTTTGTAATAGTCAAAATGCCCTGGCCGCCTTCGCCTGCAAATATAATGTTAATTTTGTTTCCGCCAGAGGCGGATTTCGTATTACTTAACATTTTGCTCCTTTTTTGAAAATTCACTGGGAACATAAAACTCCTCGACGTCAGCTAGCTTTGAAAAACACTGCTTTGCACCAAGTTTCCAGTTTGTTGGGCAAATTGATAGTATTTCAACAAAAGAAAAAGAGTTGTTGTCTATTTGATTCTTGATTGCTTTTTTAAGGACACTTCGAAGTAGTAATGGTTTGGATACTGTAGCACGGGCAATATAAGCATTTTTGGCACACAGAGTAGAAAGAAGTTCGGGGCCTTTAAAGCCTTCTCCAAAACCAGTCGGGTTACCGTCCGGTGTAGTCGGCGTCACTTCCCCTGGCAATGTAGTAGGAGCCATCTGTCCGCCAGTCATTGCGTAATTGCCATTATTCACCAATATAACCGTTATCGGATCATTGCGAAAACAGGCATAAATAAGTGATTGAAGTCCTATAGCGTATCCGCCGCCATCGCCCATATAGGCCAAGGCAACTCTTTTTGGCTTACTCATCTTATAGCCGACCATTACAGGAGTCGTCCTACCATGATGAGTTTGTATCGTATCGATATTGAAGAAGTCCCAAGCCAAAAGCGAACAACCGATATCGATACCAAAAGTGGTTTTCTCCTGGATTTTAAGATCGTCAATAGCATAGCCAAGTTGTTTTAAGATAATGCCATGGCCGCAGCCGGGACAAAAAAAGTCTGGTTTAGTTTGTGTACGCCATGACGCAGGTATAATTTTATCCATAAAAGTTAGTGGTTAGTTGATAGTAGGGTAGTTGTTAGTTGTTTAAAATTTTAAATTACTTGCTATTTTTTATTAGTCTAACGATTTCGTCTGAAGTAAAGCTCACCGCCGGTTTTGCAATTTCGATTACTGGTGTTTTAATGCCCGAAAGCTCATATTTTACAATTCTTGAAAGTTGATTAAGTGATGATTCAACAATATAAATGCGGGAAACTTTTGATGCTAGTGTTTTTAGTTTTGTACTATCGAAGGGATTGAGCGTAATCGGCCGGAAAAGACCAATTTTTATGCCATTTTTTCGCATTGTGTCCACTGCATCTTTGACCGCATCTGCAACTGATCCATGAGCAATAATAAGTGATTTAATTCCGCTCACTTTATATTGTTCACTCTCAACTATCGAATTTTTTGCAAAATTCCACGCTTCGATATTCTTCTTAAGCCTGTCATTATAAAAAGATTCTTCAGAGGAAAAACAATTTCTAAGAAAGGTCGGAGAAATTTTTTCTTTAAGAAGAGCAGCAGATGGAATTGGATGCAGTAGGGGAGAGATATTTACTTTTGCGCTCATTTTGGATAAATGTCCGTCTCCAAGCACAAAAGTAGGGAAACGATATTTCCAAGCAGTTGAAAACGACTTGGCAGTATATTTGTACATCTCGAGAACGGTTGAAGCCGAGTATACAACACGAAGGCCATCTCCATTGCCACCAAAAGCCGAAAGTGTAACTTCTTGTTGAGAAAAGTTAACTGTTCCAGTAGATGGGCCGCCTCTTTGCATAACAATGCAGACAAGAGGAATTCTTAGATTTTCCGCCATGGAAAGAGGATCCTGCATTAAAATATTGCCAGGCCCAGCCGTTGCAGTGAATGCTTTTTTACCCGCCAAAATAGCTCCAATTGTAGCAAATCCAGCCGCTGTTTCATCTTCTGTTTGAAGAAATTTTAATTTTTTGTCTTTTTCACAAGCCTCAATCCAGCCCTGAAGAATTTCTGTTGATGGAGTAATTGGGTAGCCAAACATTGTTTCGGCTCCGCCCTCAGTGGCTCCAAGAACTGCCGCTTCGCTTCCGGTTAAAAATTTAATTCCCATATTGATCCTGTATTAGTTTTTAGTGGTTAGATATTAGTTGTTAGTTATCATTATATTATTATCGGATACAAATGTTGCTTAATTTGCCTCAACTGTCATTTAGAACTAATTTTTGTCAAAGAGAGAAGAATCTTCCTAAATCCTAAAAAACTAAGAACTAAAAACTAACTACTTCTTTGGCCATTGCCAATTCTTCATCGGGCTCTATTACTTTTACCTCTACATTGCCCAAAAATGAAAATCTTGACGTAATTCTGTCTCGTATAACCGGCGAACCGGCACCAATTTTGCCGCTAAATACTACTTCGTCCAATCCTCCCATTAAAGCTGCGTATCCGCCAATATATTGTCTAATTTTATTTACATAAATATTCAAAGCCAATTGCGACTTTGTCCTATTTTCGTCAGTCTTTTCATATTTACAAACATGTTCCACTCCAAAAACTTTTTCACCTGCTAACTCTAAAATATCTAACATATTGCCATTCGTGCCCGTCATTCCGGCTAATCCGGATTTTTCCTCAATTAATTTCTTCGCAAAATCGTATCCTTTCTCCTTAACCAGGTACAAAACAAGTCCGGGATCCAAATCCCCGCTACGAGTTTGCATCATAAGCCCCTCGTCTGGAGTTAATCCCATTGAGGTAGCAACAACTTTGCCTTTATTGACTGCCGAAATACTGCATCCCGCTCCTAAATGAATAGTGACTATTCTTTTATTGTTTTCCGGATCAGCAACTTCTTTCATATAATTATGTGAAATACCGTGAAAACCGTATCGCCTAATGGGTAAAATGGTATCAACCGGACCAACTGGATAAGTTGATGCCTCGAGTGGCAAAGAATTAAAGAAACCTGTATCAAAGACGGCATAAACTTTTTCTAAACCAAACTTTTTTGCAGAAGCGACTATTATGCCCAGCGCTTGTGGATTATGAAGCGGCGCCAAGGTAGAAAATTTTGATATTTCAGAAATAACTTCCTCTGTAACTTGTACCGTTTCGCTGAATTTTGGCCCGCCGTGAACCACTCTGACAGCAACCTTTTCAATATTCGAGAGATTGTCTTTCAAACCTTCGAGCATTTTATTTAGAGCTGCATCATAGGTGGGAATATTTTTACCAAGTGTAATATCGTCCTGAAAAATTACTCTCGATGAAGTATCGAAAAGCTTGCATTTCAGTGAGCTTGATCCTGGGTTAATAACTAAAATCATAATAATATTTTTAAGTCTTTATTTATAATCAAATCGCCAATGGACTCGTTAGAGATACCAGCGGCATTTGCTTCATCAGTATCTAAATGCAAGGCTGCTGTATATTTATCATCTATCCGAACAACAACGTGTGAAAAAGTTAATCCGCGACTTCCAGGGATTTCTACCCCTACAATATCACCTACAGAAAGAGCCAATTCCGCCGCCTCGGATGGGGGAAGATGCAAATGACGTTTAGCTACTATTGCAACATCTTTATTAATTGTACCAGACGGACCTTTAATTTGAATATCTGCCCCGGGAAAAGATCCTGAAATTCTTAACGGAGCATCTATACCAATCATAAAACAATCTGTTTTAGAGATTTCCAACTGAGTTCTCTCGCGGAAAGGAACAATAACACGAACATTAGTAAGTGAAGCCTTCGGGCCTATAACAGTTACCGATTCTTCACAAGCCATATCTTTTTGGCTTAGTTCTTTTATCTTAGTCGGGTCTTTCTCTCCAAATAAAGTACGGTAATCCTCGGCTGTTAAATGGATGTGACGTGCGGACGTTTCGATTCTAATTTCCATGCAAATTCCTTAAATTAGTCTCCCAAAGGGAGATCCCTGTTCTAGGGGATTGTAAATAAATCGGTTGTAAATAATAAATAAGGTAAATTTAATATTTGGTTTAATATACTTATCAGATTTCAGTTTTTAATTCAGACAAAAAACTTTTTCCAGTCATTTTTTCTGGTATTGGAATATGGGCCAAATCCAACACTGTCGGTGCAAAATCCGAAATAAAATGACTTTTTTTAATCATATCATAAAACATCCTATTTGCTACAACCCTTTCATTAGTTTTTTCATAACCTTTGTATCCCGGAATGGTTAAAACAAATGGAACAGGATTGTTTGTTTTTGAATTAATAATTTCAAAATTGTCTCGATCAGACATCTTTTCTGAACCGCCATGATTGGCTGTTAGAATCATCGCACCATTGTGTTTAAAAACTTCATTTTCAAGTTTCGGCAAAAAATTATCCAGAATCTTTATCACCGCTACCATCTTTGCGAAAGAGTTTATATTAGGCATTGAAAGAACCGGTATCAAGAAAGTAATAAATCCGGCCTTTTTTTGCTCCAGACTTATAGAAAGCTGTTCAAGTATAAGATCCAATACTTGATCATAATGTTCGGGATTGGCTCCTTGAACAATAGGAGCAAACAATTCTTTTATCGAACCGCCGGAACCTTCGATCTCTCCCTTCAAATCAATATTTGTCGTGGCAATTCTAGAAGAATCTGACAAATAGAGCTGATCAATATTTGCTGAAAAAAATGATTGAGCCAAAGTCTTTGTGGAATTTCTATAAAATAATATTTGTAATCGATCAAAATCTTGATCCAGAGGGTTAAACATCGTAGCAATTTTTAGAAATTTTGGCAGTCTTGTTCGTGAAAAAAATCCAATTCCAGTTGTCAGTGCGAGTATCAATTTTGTAAGAGATTTATTGTTATGGTTAAAAAATAAAACAGTATCAAAGTTTCCAAGTTTGCAAACATAACGATTGTCAAATACGACGGAAGTAGGTGGTTTTAAACTAGAGCGAGACAACCCCTTAAAACTCAATGCTTGTTCAGAACTTAATGCTCTATCACCATCTCCTGAAAGAATAGTCTTCACTGCTCTAGAAAACCCTCTTGCGTCGTGATTCGAATCGTCAAAATAACTTTGGCCAATAACTGAGGCAATTTCGCAATTTGAGACTTTTTTTATCTTTGATAAAAAATCATTAATAAAATCAGGATCACCAGTAATATTTTCGTCTACCAAAAGATGTAGATAAACTCGAAAAATATTGTGATTTTTAATAATTTCAAGTAAAGATAAAAGGTGGTTGATGTCAGCATATTTATCATTTGGGCCAGGGATGTTCCCAACCAAATGAAAAGCTGAATTATGCTCATTTGAATCATCTAAAAGTCTGTTAAGAACTGAGTTTTCTTTTAGCTGATCTGACTCGACAGCCTTATCTAAATATTCTTTATCACACAGTTTCTCACGACCAGAAAACAACCGTACTAAATCGATCTCGGAGTTTTCGTATGATAGAGTATGACTTTTTTTGTCCGGATACAAAACTGTATGTGGATTCCTTTTCCACATTGAGTAAAAGTTCGTTGGATTTGCGGAAGCAACAGCATTGCCGGTCCACGATGATGACAAACCAAAGTTCTCAATTATTGTTAAAACTATAGGGAAATTATTCCTTTCAATGGTCATATGTTCATTCTCTCGGAAAAAATTAATGTTTCGTTTCGCATTGAAGCAGGTTTTTGAATGCCTTCAATGTCAAGTACAGTTGGAGCAACTTGTGCCAGAACACCATTTATTTTTAATTTAATTTTACAAATCTCGGGATCTCCAGAAACAATTATAAACGGAACAGGGTTTGTAGTATGTTCTGTGTCCGGATCTCCCGTCCTCGGATTCACCATTTGTTCAGCATTGCCATGATCTGCTAGAACAAATATGTTGCAATTCGCAGGAATTGCGACGTCAAGAATTGACTTGAGACATTTATCAACAAACTGAGCGGCATTGATTGTTGCCTGCAAATTTCCGGTGTGGCCAACCATATCAGTATTTGCAAAATTTACGACTATAGAATCAAAGGAACGGGTTTTAATGGCATTAATTACCGCATCACAAACACCCTGTGCCGACATTTCCGGTTTTTGGTCATAAGTACTTACTCTTCGAGGTGAAGGAATCATTTTTCGAGACTCGCCAATAAACGGTTCTTCCACGCCACCGTTAAAAAAATATGTAACATGAGGATATTTTTCTGTTTCAGCAACATGAAACTGTCTGTATTGAGAGTTTGACCAAACTTGTGAGATTGGCTCATCAACTTTTCTTGGCTTAAATATTTTATGTGCCAAGGAGCTTTCTTCGAATATAGCAAAGGTTGCAAAATAAAGATTATTGAGAACTTTTCTTCGTGGCATTTTAGGCAACTTCGGTGATAAAAAAGCTTGCGTCAATTCCTTCGTTCTGTCTGGACGAAAATTAAAAAATATCACTGTATCGTTATCCGAAATTGGCACGAAATGTTGTACACTGTTGGTGATTATAGTCGGAGAAAAAAATTCATCGGTAAGATGTCTTGAGTAAGAGTTTGAGAAAGCAGCTCGGACAGATTCAAAAGAAGCTCCCTCGCCAGAAATATATAAATTGTATGCACCTGACAGCCGCTCCCATCGGTTGTCCCGATCCATAGCAAAAAAACGTCCTACAAGAGACGAAATCTGACCGACACCTATTTTTTTAATTTCTATTTCAACTTTTGAGGCAAGTTCTATTCCGCTCATTGGATCAGAATCCCTGCCGTCTGTAATTAAATGGATGTAGACTCGATTGAAATTATTATTTTTAAAATATTGAAGCAAAGAATAAAGATGTCTAATATGGCTATGTGTACCGGTTTCCGACAAAAGACCCAGAACATGAACGCTGGAATTATTTTTGGTCGCGTGCTCTAGAGATAACGCCAGTGTCTCGTTTTTATCAAAAGCACCGCTGCTTATTTCTTGGTCAATAAGACTTATATCCTGGTGAACTATGCGACCGGCACCAATATTAAGGTGGCCAGCTTCTGAATTACCGGGTGAATTTGGAGGAAGGCCAACAGCTTCGCCTGAGGCGAGTAACGTTGTCGAAGGATAGTTATTCCAGATCTTATTAAAAGTTTCCGGCCTTGCGGACGAAATTGCATTGCCTCCCCAAGCCGGAGCCATCCCCCAACCGTCAAGGATGACTACTATGCTCGGTCTTTTTGGTTTCAGATAGCCTAACATTACCCTCCAGAATTAGTTTTTAGAATATAGTTTTTAGTTTACAATTTAGGTTTCATATCGGTGAATTAGGGTTGTGGAGATCTTCTCAAGCCTAAAAATTATGGACTAACAACTAATCACTATTTTATCGATTAAGTTCACTTTTTAGATAATTAATATTTCTAGTTTCCGATGGATTTTCGCTATTTAATATAGCCAGATAATAAGATACAAAGTCTCCGAACAAAACCATTGTTAAAATCTCTGCAACTTCACCTTGATTTGGAACAAATTTAATACGTTCGAATCTAATCTTTTCCCGTCGTAGTATTTCGCAAGTAATATTTTGTCTCTTAGTAACTCTTTGATGATCAAATGCCGATTCTAGATTTACAATAAAAATGTTTGTTTTTGGATTCTTGTATCCAAGAATCGAGTTATGATCAAGCTCGGGAAGTAGTTCATGAAAAGAAAATTGTTTGCTGTTTTCGTTAATTTGGGTTTTCATTCTTTGACCAACGCTGCTCAAAATGCCACTAGAATATATAATCGGAATATAGTCCTTAATTTGTAAGGCTATGGTTTTGGCCATATTGGCGGCACTACGAGTCGAACTTTTGTATTTCAATATATGTTTTTCTAAAAAATCAATAGCAGAAGCAAAATCAGAATCAGTAAGCGAAAGATATCCTAACTTTATAAAAATGGAATGGACAAACATGAAAAGATAGGGGAATGCGGCTCTTGGTTGCTCATTAACATTAAATGTCAAGGTTGGAATGCCAAATTTGATGGCCAAAGTTTTTAATTTTCCGCCCGTAGTGATGCAAACAATCTTTGCCCCTTTTTCTTTTGCTTCAAGAAATCCGGTTAAAGTTTCTTCTGTATCACCGGAGTAGGAGCTGACGATAACAACTGTATCACGGTCAACCCATCCCGGAATTGAATAATCATGAATAGACTGCGCAACAATCCCTTTAGAAAAAAGTAAATCACATACAATATCACTAGCAACTCCGGAACCACCCATTCCAATCATTAAGAATTTTTTTGCTTTTATATAGTAAGAAGGGAGAGCAAAATCTTGTGCAATTTGTCTCGCATTAATGCACATTTGGGGGAAATTTTCGATAAAATTAATCATCCCTTCTGAATCTTGCTTTTTGTAGTTTATATTGTCTAGATTTATTGCCATTGATTCCTCTTCCATAATTAAAACAATTATGCGTGCTTATTACTCTATATTATATATCTAATTGCTAAACCATGGCAAATATGGAATTATACGATTGATCTTAACGTCTTTTTGTAATAATATACGGACAATGATAATTTTAGATTTAAACAATAAAACCATCAATTTCGTCAAAGAAGTATCAAATGCTATACACGACGGCAAAATAGTTGTTTTGCCGTTTGATACAGTTTATGGGTTTGCATGTGACCCAAGAGACGAGAAAGCCTTACAAAAAATCTACGAATTAAAAAAACGTCCTGTCAATAAGACAATTGGTTTGGCAGTGTCAAACATTAAAATGATGAACTCCTTAACTAAATTAACCTCTGCCCAAAAAGAATATATTGCAGAAAGGATACCCGGTAAGTTCACATTTATCTTAAAAAATGAAGCCGGGAGCTCAATTTCTAAATCCTGTGTTCAAAACGGCACTGTCGGGGTACGAATACCCGATTCAGAGTTAATCTTAAAAATCACCGAGGCTTGTGGGGGAATAATAGCTCAGACCTCAGCCAATATTTCGGGCCAACTAAATTGTTTTTCACTCACTGATTTAAGGCAACAATACAGCGAGCAATTTTTGTCGAGGATAGATTTGATCATAGATGGTGGAAAACTGGATAATGTCAGTCCGTCTAGACTGATTGATCTAACAGGAAAGTCACCAAAAGAAATTGAAAGGAAATAATTTTTGTGCTAGAATTACATAGTTATAAATTAATGTTTATTTGATGCCGCGGTGGCGGAATTGGTAGACCTGCCTGCCGGCAGGCAGGCGCGCGGGACTCAAAATTATAAAATTTATTCAACATGCATATTACTTATGTAATCAAAAGCATTAACAATAATTACAAATATATCGGAATTACAGATAATCTCGAGAGGCGTTTCAATCAACATAACAATGGTTGGAATAAAACTACTAAGCCGTATGCGCCATTTCGTCTAATATTAATCGAGGAATATCCTGATAGAAAATCAGCACTAATTAGAGAAAAACAGTTGAAAAGTGGTTTTGGTAGAGAATTAGTTGATAAGATAATAAAAGTTGGTTAGAACATATTTGATGCCGCGGTGGCGGAATTGGTAGACGCGCGGGACTCAAAATCCCGTATTGGCAACAATGTGTGGGTTCGATTCCCACCCGCGGCACCAAATATGCTTTATTTATATTGCTAGACTCACCAATACAAATTATGACTCAAAATCCCGTATTGGCAACAATGTGTGGGCCTGCCTGCCGTCAGGCAGGTTCGATTCCCACCCGCGGCACCAAATAAACGTTACTTAAGAATATGGTCTAAGTGTTGACTATACATGAATAATTTCTCAGAAAATCAAGCTTCTTAGCTGTAATAAATAAAATATCTATACAGAGACGGCCTTTAAACACTATTCCTGTTTTTTATTGTGGCGTTTTCGCTTTTTCATGTTATTATATTATTGAGTATCAATGTTCAATCAGGAGGTGGTTTGCACTCATTAAGAAATTTTTTTAATAAAAAGTCTATTAAAAAGAAAAAGACTGAGTTTTTTTTTGATGGTCTTTTGCCTATTGACAAGCAAAATATTAGCCAAATAACTAAACAAGAAGCGATTTTGGATCAGATAACAAAACGGGTTGAAAGAAAGAAAAAACAACTTGAAATCGGAATTCGCACAATTCAAAAAAGCACCAAAACGACAAATCCAATTTTTATTAAGGTTCACAATAAATTGCGCGCCAAATATAATTGGTATTACAAATGGCATATTTGGCCTCAGCATGAAATAATTCATTTTTCGACAATTATCTTTTGTGTAGCAATTGTCTCTTTTCTCGTTTGTAATCTTTTTACAAATGAGTCGGAACCAAGTTTCGCCGCTGGGCTCGGAGCAAATTATAGCTATACAACTCCCTCTGATTATGACTATGACAGCACCAAAATTGATGTAACTAACAATCAAGCCAGCTTAAAACCAATCTTATCATCTCAAAGCGATACCAGTCTTGATTTCGCTGCTGCCAACGAGGGACAATATATTCAAGAGGACGCAACAAGCGGGACCGATTTCGGCGGCGGACTTGCCACTCTTCATGGTACAAATGGTGGCAATGACGCAAATACTCAGTTTTTATTGCATGGAGACGGAACCGGAAGTTCTTTTGTCGACTCTTCTATCTCCCCAAAAACAATCACTGCTAATGGAAATTCTACCCAATCTGCTACCCAATCCAAGTTTGGAGGAAAAAGTGCATATTTCGACGGAAACGGCGATTATATTACTTCCCCTAGTAGCACCGATTTCGCTTTTGGCACGGGTCAATTTACAATAGATTTTTGGATTAATTTAGTCAGTATTCCGACTACTTATTCAATTGTTGCTTATACAAATATTACCGCAGGTTTTGTACTCAGAATTGAACAAGGAACAGGTAAACTTTACGTCGATCACGATTCCCAAGGAACCGGATATATTGCACAAACCTCGGTAGGTCTTTCGACCGGAGTATGGACGCATGTTGCAATTGTGCGTGATTCTGGCAATACAATAAAGATTTATCTTGATGGAGTTGAGAAAGGAAGCCAATTTTATAACTTGAGTTTCGCTCAAAATGGTTTAATTATCGGCGGTATTTCCGCCGGCCAAAATATTAATGCATATATCGACGAATTAAGAATTTCAAAAGGAGTCGCACGTTGGACTTCCGCCTTTACTCCAAATTCTTTTGCCTATTTAAGCACTGCCGCTTATGCTACCTCCCAACCTTATTATATAACTACGTCCGACACCAACCATATTTCGACTTCAAACTGGGCCAATCTCTCGAGCGTTGCATTGACTGAAACTATTCCGGCAAACACTGACGTTAAGCATTTAGTTTCCTTCGACGGGAGAACGAACTGGAAATATTGGAACGGATCGTCCTGGGCAACCGCAGCAGGAGGACTGGGAGACCTTCAAACTTCAGGGATGTCAAAATCAGCCATGGAAGCGATTACAGAAGCTCAGTGGGAATCCAGCGGGGGATTTGTATCCGCCTCAACTCAATATTTGGATTTTGCGTTTGACCTTTCTTCAGCAGATGTTGCTCTGACGCCTTCAGTTGACCTGATTACTGTCAATTATAAGACGGCTACTTATGATACAACAAACCCTACAATAACAAATAAAGTATTGATAGCCACACAATATACGACCATAAATACTTTCAGCGAAACTCTAGGGGCTACTAACCAAGGATCCGTTAAATATCAAATCTCTAATAATGGCACAAATTGGTACTATTGGGATAGCTCCGCTTGGTCTGTTGCTTCCAGCTACGCTACAAGTAATACTGCTGCCGAAATTAATACTAATATTTCAAGCTTCTCGATTCAGGTAGGGGTAGGCAGCTTCTATGTAAAGTCATATTTGCACGCCGACACTAGTTCAACTAAAGTCGAGCTGGATGATATATCAATTAGTTATTCCTACACTGCACCAACTGCTTCATCCGTCATTCCTGTTTCAGGATCAACGGTTGGTGGGAGCAATGTAACAATAACAGGTTCAGATTTTATAGCTAACTCTTCTATTGGAACCGGTGGAACAATCACTACTTCAGGTGCATACACTGTTCATACATTTACTGAGGGAGGCACATTCAGCGTACCCACTGCTCGAAATGTTGAAGTTTTGGTTGTCGCAGGCGGTGGTGGTGCTGGGGGCGCTTTAGGCAGCGGCGGCGGTGCCGGCGGCCTTATTTACGACGCAGCATTTCCTGTGAATGCACAAAGTTACGATGTAACAGTCGGCACAGGCGGTGCCGGAGGGCTTAACCGAACCTATGACGGCGGAAATGGTAACAACTCAATTTTTAGCACCTTAACTTCTATTGGTGGTGGCGGAGGAGTTTATAATGCCGACAATAGAACAGGAAAAAGTGGTGGATCTGGAGGGGGAGGCTCCGCACGATTGGGAGGCGGCGGTTCAGGCACAGCAAATCAGGGGAATGCCGGTGGCTCCGGGGCTGGCACTACATGGGGTGCCGGCGGCGGCGGCGGCGCTGGGGCGATTGGACAATCAGGTCAAAATACGGGTGAGGCAGGGAATGGCGGAAATGGTTTAAGCTATTCCATTTCAGGAGATATGAGATATTACGCAGGTGGTGGTGGTGGCGGTGGCGG
>Ga0172381_10000501_pt1 | contig 47132 bp, 69 predicted proteins | sample Leawel6488metaG_FD_119754 | JGI IMG/M metagenome (GOLD analysis project Ga0172381, IMG submission 119754) | Leachate microbial communities from a municipal landfill in Southern Ontario, Canada - Leachate well 64-88 metaG | ecosystem: Engineered > Solid waste > Landfill > Unclassified | place... | reverse complement strand
TCGCAATTTTTAAGTACGGGTAAACTAACGTTAGAGAGGTTTTGTTTTTCATGTTGCGTTTTAGCTTTTGCTAAGATAACTCTAAATTGGTCTATATTCTTAATTGGTTTCATGGGGTTGTGTTCTCCTTAGTGTTTAATGAACACTTTTTGCATAGTTCTGTTGATGGTTCTAAGTGGCAGGGTGGTTCTTTGGATTTATCGCAAGTTAACGGTGTATGGAAAACATTAGCCCAAACTGCTCGATAACTTGTAGGATAATACGCTTGAATAAAATCTCTTAAACATCCCTTACACTTATCATAGTTTTCATAAACCGGTTGATTACATACGTGTCCTGCTCTACAGTTACATGTTTTTGTTGTCTGTGCCATTACTTTTCACCCTCTTCTTTTCGCGGGAATAGTAGAGCCTTCAAATCGTGAACGGTACAGTCATTTTCACAGGTGTTTTCATATTCGCCTTCGCCGCATTCTTTACACCATTTCTCAAGCAAAGGTTTGGCGGCCTCAATCTTAGCCTTGTAACCCACGATTATTTTATTGGTTTCTTTGGTGTAAATTTCTCTGGAGTCTCTTTCATGGGCTAAAGCATTTTCTAATCCTTCGATTGCTTCTTGGCAGTCTGTGATTTCTTTCTGGGCATCCTTAAGTTGCTTTTCCAAATCAGTTATTTGCTTGTATAAAGGTTCTAATCCAAAACTCATTTTTCCACTCCCTTTTGGTTTTCTTGACTTTGGAACTGAATTACAATCATTTTATTTCTAACCCCGTTGTGTTTTTTATACCTCTCATATCAATGATTAACCCTGAGATGCAAACACCAGACACATTTGATGAAACATAAATGGCAGGGCCATTACCATTATATGTCAATATACCACCTTCTCCAATTAGACTTAAATTTGGATGAGATATTTTCAATGTCGAAGTTGACAAATTATAATTACCACCTGATAGTTTTATTACGCCCCCTTGTGTTAGTGCCCATTGCATAGTTTCAGGTGCGTTAGTGTTGCTGTAGACAAGTTTGGACGTATGATTTATTCTCCAACTATCTATAAGTTCACTAGTTGCTATCTGACTTGTCGCGTTATAAGTCCAGTTGTAGAAATTCAAGTATGTCTCTTGAGTATGATTGACAAAAAACATTAAACTCTCGATGGTCCAAACTGTGCTAAACTCCTTGCTTACCTCTTCTGATGTAATGTAGTTTTTAATTGTTGGGTTTATGTTTTCGTTTTGAACAGGTACAGGAATAGCCGTAATTAGTAATAAAGTTACGATTATCGGCACTATAACCAATAAACTGGCCGCTATCTTTGCTTTAGTCATGGTTTTTGTCCTTCATCTTTTTTGATTTCAATTACAGGCGCTTTTCCATCAAGAACTAAGAAAAGAATACCCGCAACATTACGTAAATCCGCTAAATCCTTCTTAGCTCGACCAACCCAACAAGGATCATACAGAGCGTAGTCCTGTTGTAAATCTCGGAACTGTTTTTGTAGAGCCATCATTAGAACATCTATAGAGACAGTTGGCTTTTTACCTCTGCGCTCGCCTTCACGTAGGCCGCCGATTTCACGCTCTATTAATTCACTATTTGTCTGGATTTGGTTAAGAATGTAAGCTGCTCGGAACTCAAGCTTATCTTCGTCTGTGGTATGCTCTTCGCAGTAGGGGCTTTCTAAGTATCGTGGATTATCACAATCAATTACACTGCAAATATCTCGCATTATTCTTTTCCCTCTTCTTTTGGATTATTACGAATAACAGCGCCACCAAACTGTTTTTTATAGCGTCGTTTGTAAGCCTTAATAAATAATGGGTCTGTGATTATTTCTTGGATTGTATTTATTGTTGCACTGAAATCTTTGAGAATAGCCGCTGCTGGATCTTCCTCGCATGATTTATTGTAGCATTTAGGACAAAGAACTCTGAGTTCGCCTGGATGGGCGGCGGGGTCTTTAGCAAACTCTAAGTCCTCGCCAGTTAATTCTTGATTGCAAACCACACATTTTTCAGACATTATTGTTTATCCTCCTTACTGCAAACCGTTTCGGGAACAAAAAACAAAAAAAGAAAATCGGGGTATGGCATAACCGGTTTATTCCTCATCTTTCAGATCACGCCATAACTCAACTACATAGTTGGCCCCAAATCGAGCGTAGTCTAAGGCGGCAAACCACTTAGTGAAAGCTTCTTTTGTTTCCTTGTCAAACTCTACTGATCGGCTAGAACCGATTTTTAAAAGAATTGTGCCGGTTATACTCGCATCAATTATAATGACCATCGGGATAGTGTAGCTTTGTAACATAGTTTCTATTTCGTCTTGTACTGCTTCGCTTAGTTTATTGAAGTCATTGCCGCCAATGTTCATGCCGCCGATCCAAAGTCTATATTTATATTTACTCATTTTTTCAACTCCTTTTGAATTAATGTTACGTGGCTTTTCAGAGCCTCAATTAAACGGTCTATGTCCTGTTCATTCATAGACTCAAAGCCTGGTGGAAGCGTGTATTCTCCAAGCGGAAAAGACTCACTTAGGAAAAAGCCTTTTTTCTCGCGAACCTTAAGCCATTCGGGATTGCGTATTACGTTTATTTCGATATGTGTAAATTCGTTCATTTTTGGTCACTTTGATTAGTTGTTTCACAAACATTCGGTAAGTCTAAGGCCGGATAGAGCCAGCGATAAACGGTTTCGGGTAGGCCCTCAAACTTTAGTTCCCAACATTGACCTGGATTGCCGTGTGAGTCTTTGAAGCCGAATGGAGTCATAGGTTTAATGAGTTTTGCTTTTCTGGCTCCGTGATACATTATTTCGTCGCCTGCTTTCCAACTCAAAGTTAAGCCTCCTTTCTAAGCTGGTTTATTGCGTATTCGATAGCGTGGGATCTGTTGCGGTATTTGCCTGTTTCAACTTGAGAATCCAGCCATATGATTGTGTCTTTCTCAAGCGATACAGAGATGTTGTCTTTCATGTCAACCATATTAGTCAACCTTAGTTTTTATTACTTATTATTAATTCCTAATAGGTTCTATTAGTTTATAAGGTTTATTACAAAAAAAGTGTTAGCGGTTGCCTGTCAAACCGAATCAGTGTCAATCATTCTTAAGTGATTGTTTATGCGTTCTTTGATTACTGTTTCAAGGTCGTGTTCCCATTGTATAACTTCGCGTTCGTAGCTTGTAAGTCCGCCCTTATCGCTTATTTTTGGAAAAGTTTTAAGGTTTATCATTTTTGTGTACTTCCTTCTTTAACTATGAATTGAATTTCAGTTAATAACTCGCCGTAAACAAACTCTTCAACTTGGCGGGTATATTCTGCTAATGCGCTTACTTGGTCAGTGGGTTTGATTTTTGCTTTTCTAATCACCTTTAGTTTGTGGCTGTAGAATCTTTCAATAGCTGGGATAGGGAGATATTTGGCATTGTAGTTAGGCGCAAACTTATCCCATATGGCCTTAAGGTCAAAGGCGCAAAGTACATCTTCACTTAGTTTTGGTGCTTTACGATGATTCATAGGTGACATTCCTCGGTTTATTTGGCGTAATAACTTCGACTTCGCGTTGTGTTGCTTCATGATGATCTTCTAAGGCTTTGAATTGGTCAAGGTTGCCTTTCATTTCGTCAAAGATGCGGCTACCTCTGGGCGTGATTATGTCAGGTAGGAATGCAGCTACTCGGCTAGATTGCATGGCGTAACTGTTTTCGAGTTGGCTTTTGATGTACCAGAACATTGTTCGCATGGATGCGGCTATGTTGACTTTTTCTATTCGGCGTTCTGGTGTGTGGGCGTTTCGGTTTCCTTTATCCCATAGGGTAGGCATAACGACTTTTACACCTACTTTGGCGGGGTGTCCGTCGATAGTTTCCTCGATGATGAATTGTACATAGATGTCGTTTAGTTCTGGTCGCCAATGCCAGTATATGTCATAAGTTCCGTAGGCTCTGAGTTTTTCATCTACTTCTGATTTTGTACGCTCGGGGGATATTGTGGTTGTAACATATTTGACTCGTGGGTCGTCTGTGTAGATTTTCATTTTATTCTGTTCCCCTGTTTTGAATACCGAAAGTTCGCATTAATTTGGGGATATACCCCGCCTCTTTCCAAGGTTCAAGCACATAACGGTCTTGCATCGAAGAACCTAATCCGTTACCTCTTTGTTTAACCCAACCAGCAATATGATCCAGCATTTCACCTTTAATTCGATAACGACTTCTAAGCTCTGTAGCTCGAAGATGCCGTAATGCGTGGTTGGCAAAATCTTTCTGGTGAGCCTCGATTAACTCATCATCAAGACTTTTGTAGGTAACTATTGGATAAGTTAGGCCTTTGAAAAGTTCCTTTGCCACCGGATAAAGTTGCTGTCTATAGTATGGAAAAACAGGTTCATCCTTACCCTGCCTACTTTTGATGTACTCGTAAACTTGACGGGTCCACCCTCCAACATCATATTTGGGATTCATTGGTAAAGCTGTATGGCGAACAAATCCTCGGCGCTTTTCTGTTTTTATATGGAATATTGCTACGGGCTCTCGGATTGCAGCAATTTCTTTTAAGGTATATTCTTCGCCTCTTTCAACTAGACTTATGGCTCTGAGTGTTGCTATATCGTCCACATTTTCTAAGTCAGGTTGGTAAATATCTTCTGATACTGTGAGAAACATTCCAGTTGCTTGCGCAGGGTCACTTGGGTACATTAACCCTGCAAACTCACCAATTCTTGCGGCTGTAAGATAAACGCCTTGGTAGCATCGCTTTAGGCCAAGATTGGGGAGAGATTCTATTCTGTTTCTAATTTCTTGATAGGCGGGTAGACTCATTTCATTAAACCTCTTTTTTCTAGGTCTATTCTGATTAAGTCACGCAAGTAATCCGCTATGTTAACATGACCATTAGATGCTATGACCTGTTCGATTGCGTTGTATGTTGATTCGGTTACTCGTGTGCCTACACATTTGTTTACCATTGTTATCAAGCGTTTACTATTGTTTACAACTGTTATTAAGGTTTGTGGTGCTCTTGTTTTGTTGTGAATTAAAGCACCCCGCATCATACAAGTACAAAGTAGGCGCGGGGTTATCGAATAAACTAAGCATACTATCAATTTCAATTAAGTCCCAAAACTCTCGGAAAGTGCGCTCCTGCAATCTAGTTAACTTAAACTCGGTAATATTAGGGCAAGTCTCTAAGATACAGTATTGCTGCGTGCATTCGCCTAAACCGTTTTTACAGTTATTCATGCTTAGATTTCTCCAACTGTTGTATTTTCAATCTCAAATCGAGATAAGCAATTAATCCTGTACCTAACAACGCAGAAAGCAAGGGACCAAGAAAGGCAATCCCAAAAAGAAACACTTGGGTCACACAAAAGATATTCATTATGATTAGTACAGTCCATATTGCTTTACCTAACATGGTTTCGCACTCTCTTTTTTCTCCGAAGTGAATAACATAATTTTAGGTTTCCAAGAACCATGACTATATTCGTGCCAAGAGCAACCGACATGACGATTACACCAACGCTCAAACGCCTTCTGATAAGCATCTTTCTTATTGTAAGGCATAACCCAAGCATCAAGTCCAAGCTCCCGAATCTTCATAACACGATACAAATCTTGCTCTGGCGTGGACCAATAACCAATCAGAACATAGACCATAATTCGAGATTTACCAAATACGTTAGCCATCAGCTTTAGGTTAAGCTCTAAATTGTCTTTCGGGTTATCCCAAGCGGTGCGGATCTGCTTGTATATTTTTAGGCGGTTTTTGATCTCACACCATTGCTCGAAATGGTTTAATCGAACGTCTAATCCACACTGAAAATTGACAGATTGCCCTCTCTCAGCAAGCCAAGATACCGCCGCTTTAAAGTCAGGGTTAGCGGTAAAACTATTATCCATTACAGAGATAGTTTTGCCTTTTGGGTTGAGATTTTTCGGTTTAACTGTGTGAATTTTTCCCTCTTTAACTGGCACAATACAAAAAGGACAGCTACGAATACAACCTCTTGAGAACCAGATATAGCTAGTTCGGCAATTTGGGTATATAGAATAGTCTAGTTCGGATGTTTCTATTTCAGGTGGTAGTTGTGAGCAGATGTTAAAGCCTGTGCCTCCCGCTACCATATTGGTGCGGAGTAGGGGTTTTTTAGTGAAAGAGAATAGGCTAAACACGTAAACTTTATCATACCTAAAAAGTGGGCTGTAGAGTTCTACGTGATCCCCTTGTTGTTTGTGGTATTGGCTGACTTGCATCATAGCGGTGTTTTCTACTTTTGACTCAAGATTCCAAAGACCTATTCTCATTGCTTCACATCCGACATATTGAATAACACAAGCTCAGGCTCTTTGAAGTGAAAAGTTACATCTCCAAAAGATGAACCCCAAGTTAGGCGCTGTTTACATAGTTTTATTGATGTTGGGTCCAACTCGAAGCCTATACAATTCCGCTTAAGCTGCCTAGCCACCTTCATAGTAGTACCTGAACCTAAGAACGGGTCCAACACTGTATCGCCAATATAACTATAAAGTTTAATGCAGCGATAAGCTAACTCTTCGGGAAAAGGCGCGGGGTGATCTACTTTTGCTTCTGTTGGCATCACCCAATAATTACGAGTGAATTTTAGGAACTCTTCTTTAGTTAAGTCGCTTTTACCCTCATGCTGAATTTTTGGTTCTACCTTATGAGCCACTAAAATAAATTCGGTGAAGGACCTGCAATAAGGATTACTTGCAGACATCCAACTACCCCAAGCCGTGTTATTACCACAGAACTTTTCAACGTCACCATTATGGGCTTTTAACCAAACGATTGTCTCACGATTAATATAACCAACTTCAGACATAAGCACAAGAAACTTATCAATGAAAGTCTCAAGGTGTTCATCTTTAACTATCGGACTGTTTCCAGCTAAAGGTATGTTTATGCAGATTCTACCGCCAATTTTATTTACTCGGTAGCATTCAGTAAGCCAATCTTTGACCCAAGAATAGTATTGTTGAAATGAAAGATTGTCTTTGTAAACGCCGTAATCTATGCCGACATTGTAGGGGCTAGATGTAACGATTAAGTCAATACTGTCATCGGGGATTGTTGGAAATATTTTGAGACAGTCGCCTTGATATAATGAAAGGTCAATCATGTTGTTAGCTCCTTTTTGTTCTCAACTTCTGACGAAATGAAAAACATTAATTTCTTTCTCCTCGATAACTTGTCATAACAGGATGCTTGTAGTGTGTACCATACATATCGTTAATAACAAAGTCGTACATTCTCCAGTCCCCAAATTTCCAAAGGCTATAACGTATCATTGCTTCTTTACAACCTTTGAAGGCAGTACACCATTTACATCCATTACGATTTTGAGAACGGTAAACTAAGTTCTCTGGGACATTGTTTTTTGCTAAGAAGTCGTTGACCTGTTTCTGTGTCCATAATGCTATCGGGTGAGCTTTTACCATCCCCTTGAATTTACCTGATTTAAGCGTGTAGCATTGACCTAAACCGCCAATGAGATTTACAGCCCGTCGCATTGATTCGGCTGCTCTTAGTCCGCTAAAGTTTGCGTGGATATTATTGTTAATATAATATTCTTCCTCCGGCAGTTCCTTAGTGTATAGACAACAGTAAGGGCGGCGATATTCTTGGGCGGCTTCACCCGTTAATCCCATTGCTTTTAATTGACTTCCCGTTTTGCGCAACTTAGGCCATCCATGTTCTTTTTTGGTTGTCCAAAAATCTTGCCAAGGATATAGCGTTATTAAATTTAAATCCCACATTTTAGCTATTTTTTGTACAAAGTCCTCATCTTCCTTATACAACACAAGCGTGTTGCACCAAGTTACTGGAACTTTAGGGAAATATTTGATAACCATCTTAAGAACAACTGTGGAGCATTTACCGCCACTCCATCCAATGTTTAGGCTATCTCCGTATTCGTCAACTACATGCTGTATGATTTCTTCGGGGTTCTGCTCTGGAATATGTAGTTTTTTCATTCGTATTTTTGCCATTAGTAAGTTACTGGCTTCCCGTTTTTCTGATAATGTTAGCTTTATACAGCCTGGTTCTGTTAAAACACCCATACTCATAGAATTTCCTCGCATGGGGCTTGACCAGCCTTATATTCTCGGAAGCATTCATAGCATAAGTTTGGGTTGTCTGCATTTAATGGGCATTTTCTGAGTTTTGGTTTTTCAGTAGTCAATCAATTAAGCCTCCAATGATGCTCTTGATTTTGCCGTAGTTGAATGGTTCCAACGTAGCAGCCACCCCACAACAAACACAGGCACAAGAAACGGAGCTAACAGCAAACGCAACCTCAAACTACAACTCCCCCTCCAAAGCCATCCTCCTATCCAGCGCCCTAAACGTAGGCATAGACGCCGACACGGCAAACCCTTCACACCCAACCGCATAGAAGGGGTCAACTTCGCCTTTACTGCTACGGCCTGAAATGTACTTAACGTACTGTTCTGCTTCGCGGTCATACCGCTTTTCGATATCTGGACTGGGTTTATACTGGATTGACATAATCGTTAACTCGGCTGATCAGCATTTAAGCGTTTATGTTATGCCTGAGTATATGTTTCAAACATAATTATCGTAATGAAAGTTTATGCAAGGTTTTAGCCAGCAACCCCTTAACCAAACCCTCCAAAAGCGCAGCATCATTTGCATCCAAATTACTAATATGCGCCACCTCATAGCCAAACCGCCTTAGAAAATGTTCTCTAGTTGCGTCATAGCGTTGCTTATTATAGTGACTTGAACCATCAACTTCCAGCGCAACTTTAGCTTCTGGGCACGCAAAATCCAGTATGTAGCGGCCTACGCAGACTTGCCGACGCCAAACAGCGCCCTCCAGTTGGATGTTAATTAGTCGTAGTTGTGCCCAAACTTTTGATTCTGCTTCAGTCGGGTTTCTACGAAGCTTATCAGCACGGCCCCACTCGCGGTATTTAAGAAACTGTGTTTTCGAGATTTTACGCTTAACCATATCTACCCCTCGTTACCGCTAACAAAACCCTGCGCTCCTCAAAATCTAACCCTAAACTATCACGGGGAGCTAAGTCTTTTTCGCATATATCCCGTCTATTCTTAAGTAACTCAGCCATTTTAACATCTGCCTCTAAACTGGCTTGAAGTTTAGCGATTAATTGACGTTTGCTCTGCATACGCAGCTTTAACGGGATAGGTTTGCAGTGTTCAAGGGCTTTTTTCTCCGCTTGTCGAGTAATCTGCACAGCTTTGAATTGTTCAACAAACCAGTTTTGCTTTGTATGAAGCCAGTTTATGAAGTGGGAAAGGGATTTAACGAATAAACCTTGCAGCATATCCAAACGCTCTATTATGGAACCTCCTTTATAATAGAGTTGAGTTAACGTTACAGAACGGTAATCTTCCGTTTGGGTTAGGTTGTAGCATTCTAAGAATTTGAATAACCGTTTTTCGTAGAAGGGGATTATGACTTTTTGCATGAGTTTGCGCCATAACTCGTTTGTGCTTGTTATTCCTTTATCGCCCGCTACGAAGATACTGGTTAAGTATCCTCCTTTGTCGCTGCTCACATGTTTAAAACCATGTGTCCAGCCTGATCTTTGAAGAGATACAAACACTATTAATTCGCTGTCAATATACCCGCATGGCCTCACAGATTGATTGTGAAGTTTCTTCGCTATCTCCTTCGCTTGTTCTTGATTAATAGACGGTACAACGTTGATTATGATACTGCTATAATTCATGGTGTAATCTGGGGTTGGCATCGTTGGAATTAAGGCTTGATAAACTCCATTTCTAATATCGCTAACATTATAGTTTTTTGCTATGTTGTGCATGAAGCCGGTTTGCCAGTGGCCTCGGAATACTTTTTCGAAGGTTTCTGCAAAGGTTTGGTTGGCGAGTCCGATGGTTTCCTCTTTTAAGTCTTTGAAGTTCAACTAATATGTCACCTTTTCGCTTGATTCGTCCGCTTTCTCAAGTGGCGGCTCAGTGTAGTACTCTTTTGGCGCTGACAGTTGGGGCGGTAATTCTGGAATTATTACATGTCTCCGCCTATTTGTTTGCGCCATGTTTTTTCCGTTGAGGTAGCAGTATATCATGTTTCCGGGGCGGGGTTCGAACTCTACGTTTTTGATGTTGCCTCGTAGAAAACTTAGCACATCTTCCACTTTGAGGCTTTTATCGTCCAGTACGTCGCGTGCCTGTGTGAGGCTAAGGCGGCCTGCTCCGTTGAACATGTCATCTTCTGCTATGCGTAGTAGGGTTCGCGCTTGGGTTTGGGGGGCGGTTTCTGATTCAGCTACATGTTTGTGGGGTACCGTTTTTATGGGTGTGCATGGCGCTGTGAGGTTGAAGGTTTTTAGTGTGTTTAGGCAGGGGGTATTTGTTGAAAAAGTGCGGGTTGTGTTTGGGGTTGGCTGTTCTGTTTCTGCGTTGAGGATGCTTTGCCACTTGTCCGCGTGGTATGCGGCTGTTAATGTTTCGGCGTCTTCAAGTGCATATTCTTTGTTTCGGTAGAAGTTGGCGGCTGATACTCCGATGATGTAGCCTGCGTACGTGTTGGATTCGGGGGTTAAGTGTTTGTCTGTGAGTGCTTTTGCGAGTATGTAGAGGCGGTCTGCGCGGCTAAACTTTTCTGACATTATTCTATTCCTCCATAAATCCATTTTTCGTTATAACAGTTTTTTACTAAAAATAGTTCAGTTTTAAGATGTGTGAGGCTTGGTACAGGTTGATTGTTGATTCCGATTAACAAAATGACTCTTTTTCGATCTATTCGTGATAGTTTATTCCAGAAGAGGTTAAACTGTTTTCTTGTTTGAAGTTTCCTTAATTTATATAAGGGGCGCTTTAAGAAATTTAACAGCATTTTAGGTTAGCACCTTTTGTTTGCCGTCGATGCTTTGTTTTATGCGGCGATGTGCTTCTCGGCGGGGTAAGTCACATTTCCAATCGTGGATGCTTATCATGTTGCTGTGTTGGTCGCGGGTTTCTTGGAGGTGGCGGCAGTATTGGCAGCATTGGTATTCGGGGTTGTTGCCCTCGATTGGTACATCTTTGTCGGGGCAAACATATTTTATAATGTTAAAGGGTTGAGAAACGTTTAAATTTTGATGTTGTATAGTATCTTGCAAGGTCTAGTCAACCTTTCTTTTTTATTGTTAATGCTTCAACTTAGCGCTTGTTTGCTTATTATAGGTTATTACCAAAAAAAGCGTACCTACCCAAATAATAGTATCTACTTAAATTTGAGTAGTAATAAATAATATATACCTAAAATTGAGTAACTAAACGGGGGCTGCTTCAATATCCGTTAATTCAGTTAACCAACCACACGCGAAACACTTATAGAACACACGAAAAACTTTCAACTCGCCCCCACAAGTAGGACACTTTTTAATTTGCCTCAAACTAACTCCCCCCTTCATTACACAGTCACTCATCGGTTAGGGTTCTCCTAAAAATTGCTCTATCCTCTGCATAACCTCAGCTAACGCTTTTCCAGTTAACGGAGGATTATAAGGCAACCTGAGAACAGACCAACCTTTCAATTCAAGTAATGCATCTATCTCCTGATCGTTCTCAATCGCCCTGTCCGTTCCATGAACTTGGATGCCGTCGAGGTAAACCGCTTTCTTTCGTTCCTGCCACATAAAATCGGGTATCGTCATACGGAGGATAACGGGTTTCTGTGTAACCATCCCATGTGTTAATCCCCTGATACTTAACTGCTCAAACACTTGCATTTCTGCGCGGCTTACAGTGCAGGGTTTAATAAAATGGTTCAATACTTTTACGCTCCATCTTGTACTGTTGGGCTTTCTTGCCCTGATATCGCGGGGGTAACCCAAGTTTTCGCCTATAACCTGCGGCTTTCTTCTGTGCTGTACATATGTTGAGGTTTGTTTGGCCTAAAACAGTGAATATGTTTCTAGCTGGCATACCCATTTGGTCTAAGATCATGAACTGTTTTTCTTGTAGTGGCGTTAAGGGCTTGTAGGTGGCTGCTTTCCGTTTCTTGTTTATTTTCTGCACAGTGATTTCTGGGTACTGTTGTAGTAGCTGGATTAATTCCTTTCCTGAAAGGGGGGTGGCTACTGTTAGGTTATACCTGTTATGTATCGTCATGGGTGAAGCGCCTTTTTTGTGCATGTTTCGCAGAATATGAAGAAATCCTCTGGCAAAGTTATGGGTTTGGGTAATGGTTTTCCACATGCTGGATTTTGGCAACAGACAGCCGTATGTTTACTCATGTTTTAGCCTCCACTTCTGCACGTACCGCTCCGTAAAGAAGTCATAGTACAATGCGTCGAACACAAGCAGCCCTTTACGTCGTAGCTGGCTACATCTGGATTCAGCAATATTCACCGCGAGCTTCGTAAGTACCGATATGTCTCTATGGCTGAACGCGAGGTCTGGCTCAGATTCGAAGACGGCGTAGCATTTGGCTAATTCACTGTTTAGCTTGCGCGGGTTTAGTTTGCGGTAGGATTCTCTGCTTGTTTGTGTTACTGTTGTCATGGTGTCGCCTTCGACGCGACTATCGGCGGCACATTCGGCGAGTGAGCCAGCCGTAAATTGCATAGGTGTCTATTCTGTGCGGGGCGGTCTCTATGTGTGTAGCCCTTGGGGCACTCTGTACTGTTAGCGTTGCAGTCATAGTATGCTGATGGGGTGCAGTAGCAGTCTTTAAAGTTGCAGTAATCAGACATTATATTTTGCCTCTGCTTAATTCTCTGGATTTGCCGCAGTAGTCTCCGCCGCTGTCGTTGCAGGTGACGCTTTGAGCATCGTAGAGGTCGCAGTGTTTTAGGTGTTTACACGCCATCTATGACGCCTCCAACTTTACCGTTACGTGGCTTCTTGGCACATCAGTCAGCACACCCGCACATTTAAGGTATGATAGTTTGCTGGATATCGCTAACGATTTATGGCGCTTTAGCATTCCCGCGCGGAGTCTCATCGCGAGGTTCTTTTGTTCATTTATCTGTTTTTGCAGTTGACTGATTTCGGCGCATACCCCCGCGTAGGCTATGAGCGCGGCGGTTTCTTCCGGTTTCCAATCCCTGTTTTGGTCGGCGTGTCTTTTTATGGTGGCGCACCTGTGGCAGTATCGTCCTTCCCGCGTCTTCTTTTCTGCTCCGCATCTTTGGCAGCGTGGGGGATTGAGCATTATCGTGCCCTCTCCTCTTCAAAACAGTTATAGCATAAGTCGTACTGTGGCTTTTTGTTGTGTCCGCATCGTGGGCATATTGTGGGGTCTGCTTTTGCTGCTTGCTCGCGTTTTGCTTGGTTTTCGTTTGCGAGTTGCATCGGTGACTTGTTTGTTGTGGTTGTCTGTGTTGGTTTCGCCATGGCGGGTGTGGGGGTTGTTGCGGCGTTGGCTTTCGCGTGTCTGTTTTCGTAGTGTTGGTGGATGAGCATTTCGAGGTCGGCGGCTACTTCAAGCGGTTTATCAGATTCGGTTAGTTCTGCTTCAAACCCAACCTTCAACGATTCGTACTGGCCTAAGTTGAAAGTTCTTTCTATGTGGACCTGTGTTACTTTCATGTGTTACCACCCGTTTGGCATGTCTGCTTTCAGCATCTCGGAGAGCACGCCATACTCTATAATGCCTATGGGGGTGTTGTCTGTGAGTATTAATTCGAAAAGGCTACGCGGCATTACTGTTTTGCCTCCCACTTGATGCACCAGCTTAGTTTATGGGTGCGCTGCATGTACTCGGTGGAGGCGCGGTTTGTGCATGTGGCTGATTCAGAGTAGCTTTTGCAGTTGTCGCAGCATTCATGATCTAAATCCCGCGCCAATTTTAAGCCTCCAGCGTTTTTGCTTTTGCGTCTGCGATGCCTGCTTGGATGATGCTGCCTAAGTCGTTGGGTTCCGCCGTTTTTGGCGCGATCCCTGCCTCTTTAGATTTGAGTTTGACGAGAAAACAATTCTTCTGCCACGTTTGGAACAGTACATAGCCTTCTTGTAAGTACTTGTTAGCGTCACAGGGGGGGCAGTCGATTAGGCTGGAGACGTCTGCTAGGTTGATGGTTCCCTGCTTCTCTTCCACAACTTCAGTGTACCGTTTGGATCCGCATAGGGGGCAAATGTAGGTTTCAAGGCTATCGCCCGCTTTTATGGTGGTGTCTTCGGTTATTGGGATATCTTTTGGTTCTGCGAATCTGATTTGTTTGGCGAGGTGTAAGAAAACTTCTTTACAAGTGGCGCATTGGTATTGGGGCATTATGCTTTCGCCTCTCTCAGGTCTTTTTCTATTAATGTTCGGATGTAGTCTTGTACTGATTCGAGGGGTTTTAGGCGTTTAACTATCGCTATGTAGGTGGATAGTGGGAGTGTTACGCCGACTAGTTTGGTTTCTTCGCTCATATTTTTCACCGTTTAATTACTTGTTTAATAACATACTCGACTATTTAAGGCTTTAACAGTTTAAAAGCTTAAATATTGGGTGTGGTATATTGAAAGACAACAGAGGACGAATCTGATATGGTAATCAACTTAACCCCCCAACAAACATTACCACCATGCGCCCAAAACAATTACGACTGCAAAAACTGCAACAAACCACAAATTCCTAAATGGCCCAAAGGCCCAACAGCGCCATGCACAGGAGAAATCCACTTCTGCAAATTCGCAACCCCCCACTATTACCCCAACTTAACCGCATGCAAACAAGTTAACCTACAAAACTATCCGTGCACACACGGAGGCAGTAACTGCGCAGGTTTTCAAGTTATGTGGAACCGCCTAAAATACGGTGACCTACCTAAAAAAGGTGTAAAACACCCATGAAGCAGCAACCTAAAAAAACCTTCTACATCAGCCTATCCGTAATCACCTTAAACGATGACGGCGCAAAAACAACCTCAGACGGCAAACTCCACAAAGTAGACTGCTTACTTTCCCTTGAAAGCCTTAAGCAATCTAACTCATACGCTGAAACCCTTTTTGACATGCAAATAAAACGGTTAAGCCGCGAAATATTCAAAGCCGTTAAAACAGCTAACCCAGAGTTGACCCAGCCATGACTGATTCTATCGCTGAAATACTCTGCCCATGCCTACAAAAAAGGGTCCGCGTCACACTCTCCAACTCTGCGGCGGCGGGCGCTGGTAAAGTAGCGGGGGTTCCCTCAGCGTGTAGTATGGTTGAGGTGGGGTGCCAGAAGCGGTTTAAGTCTGCGCGTTGTCTTCTGAAAGCAAGCAATATTACAGCAACGAGGTAAAAGCTATGAGTTGTAACCCATATAAAATCAAGCAAGGTCAACTATACAAGAAACTACTCGAACAGGAAATAAAATTTGCAGAAGACGAAGGATACAAACCTAGGCAATATCTTAAACTATTTACAGACGGCTTCAACGACACCACAGGTAAAATAATAGATGAAGCTAAGACAGAGTTATTAGCCGCTGCAAAAGAAACAGCATCAAATGACGACGCAGCCACAGCAGACAGCGCGATACATCAAGCTCTAAAAAAATGGTTCGGAGCTCCCTAACATGGTAATAAGTGAAGTATTAACTAAACTGAAAGAACTCGATGAAAAGAAAACAATCTACAACATCCACCGATGCAACGCAGGCTGGGGCATCATCTTCTATCATCCAGATAAAGACAGCGGCGACTTTAAGCAGGCTTTAAGTGTCGATAGATATTATTCTTCTTTTGAGGCGATGGTGGAGGGCGAATGGCAAAAACAGCAAATATGTGAAATGGGGAGCAAAACTAAATCTGAACAGGAAAATAGTGTCCTTGATGAGCACGAGAGGATTATTCGGAAGCTGAAAAACGCTCAATATCTTGGGCTGTAGAATGTAATTATCCCCATTTTCCACGTTGTTTTATGTATATTTTTCTACAAGCCACCCGTTGTTATCGCAAAACTTTTAAGCAACTTACCGCTAAAATAGTAACGCATATTATCCCTTTGTTACTCTCCTGCGAAAGCGGGGTGCTTTTAGAGTTAACCCCCACCAACCTGAGGCATAACCCATGAGTAGAGCACAATCTAAACAACAAAAAGACAAAATACGCTATGCAGAGTATAAACGCCGAAAAGAAATCCAGTTAGAAAAAAGCCTCAACATCCAAACCCAAATAGTCAACGACTACATAGCAACACATAACCAAATAGCACACAAAACCAGCCGCTACCCATTAACTGAAAAAGTCTTCACAGGAACCCCCGAAGCATTAACCGCCATACTAACAAGCGACTTATCCACCGTTGGCGAGTTACAGATTACCCCAGGGGATTACCCAGAGGGATTGGTACTGTAAAGTGGGCTTGTCCATGTCGTGCCATAACAGGGCGCATCCCTAACTTCTCACGGTCGGCGATGCAAAACTATGGGGCGACTTAGCGAAGAAGCCCAACCGTAAATGTTTACTTAATCAAATTTAAACCTATGTTGTAACGGGCGTGATGTAACATTGAAGCGGAACACTCAACAGCAAACACTCGACGCATTAAAAGTTGTCCTTCTTTCACCTCGTGGCTTATTAGCGTCGCATATTATGCAGAAGGCAAACATCCCTAACAGTACCGCCGCCGACCTTATCGGGAAGCTGACGGTTAAAGGGTACTTGAATAAGCAGCTTGGAGGTCGCCGCTATGTCTATACTGTTACACAGAAAGCAGTTGCATTACTGCACAGTTACCGATTGTTTGAAGAGCTTTATCGTGAGTTAATTTAAATTGAGGAATCACGTTTATGTTACCTGTCCAGTGTTGTGTTCAAGAAGAGGAATGTTCGGACGCTTACCGTAATCCCAAATGCCCCTATGTCACAGTAATTAACTTGAATAGTAACTGCCTTAAAAATGTGGATAGAACTCTCATAGCGCTTATGGGGGTCGATGGCACAGGATTAAACAGTGGAGTAATCCACGAAATCTTAACCAAACTTAACGGTTTAAACACGTCGGGGAAGGTGGCGGCGTCGTGGCTAAGTTTCCTTAAACCCATAGCGGTATCCGTTGCGATAACGGCTGTAACAACTTATCTAATCGCACGTTTCGGATAAAACTACAACAAAAACATGTTTTAATTACTAAAATTACAACCCGTACACAAACACACGGGTTCCCATACAATTAAACAAGGGAAAAATGGAAAAAATGCAGGAAATAACCTTAGCAGAAGCACTGTTCCCACCCCAGACTCCCCAAAACTCCCCTGCTACACCAACACAATTAAGCATGGAAGCCCGACGCCAACAAGTCATCACTCTACTACTCCAACAAGAAGAAGTAGGCAAAATAGCCCGAAAACTCGGCGTAGACCGAAAAACAATCTACACAGATTTTGAGGCATGGGCTAAAACAGAGCAAGCTACCCATCTACAGATTGAATGGCTACAGCAATACGAATCCATGAAGCAGGAAAACCCCGAGGAAGCCTTCCAAGCCTTAACTAAACTAATGATGAAGCTGCTTGAGAAACAGGCTAAACTCGAAGTTAACGTAACCCAGAACAGTTACACACAAATCGACATCACCAAACAGATTGACGAGTTAATAGAAGTAAGTGAGTTACCATGCAACGGGTCATCCAGCCCAGACGAATCTTAGGGTACACCGCCACTTTTGGGCAACAGCAAATCGTCGGCGCAGTTTGTAACCAAAAAGTTAAACGCTTAATACTCTCATGCATGACTCGCTACGGCAAGACTCGTTTCGTCGCAATCGGCCTCTTACTACTAATCGAAAACACACCCATTGGCTTCAACCTGAGACCTAAACGTATACTCATAATCGCGCCAACCACGGATCAAACAAAGATTTTGAGAGGCTACATTTCGGAGCATATTTCAAACAGCAAAATCCTTTCCGCACTCATAGATAAGCCTGATAAAGCCAGCCCCGAACGCTTAAAAGCTGAAATGAGCAAACAGCGGCTTACCTTCAAAAACGGTTGGGAACTAATCACACTCACAGCGTATGCTGGAGAAAACGAGAATGATCCCGCGCCTAACTTGATGGGTTGGGGCGGCGATATTATTGTTGTGGATGACGCTTGCTTAATTAGGCAAACAGTTTACACCACACGCATAAGTCGTATGCTTGGCGATGACGCGGAGAACAGCAAACTAATCCTAATAGTTAACCCCTTCAACAAACTAAACTTTGCTTGGGATAGCTGGCGTAACCCGCTTTTCAAAAAGATACATATTGGGTGGCGGCAAGCACTTGCAGAAAGACGTACAACACAAGCGTACTTAGATGAGCAGAAATCTATACTCTCAGATTACGAGTGGACCGTGCTTTATGAAAGTGACTTCGCAGACGAATCCGAAGACACACTAATCCGCTATGACTGGATTCAGCGGGCTACCACAAAACAGGTACAGTTTATAGACAAGGCTCAAACGGTTTGGGGCCTCGATGTAGGCGAACAGGGCGCAGACAAAACCATCCTTACACGTGCATTAACAGATGGTTTATCATACGATGTGAAAGAGCAAATCTGGGTAAACGAGCACGAAACAATACCAACCGCAAACCACGTATCAACCATCGTGTCAAAGCATGAAGCGTTGAATGTTGATAGCATCGGCGTAGGCGCAGGAGTCTACAGCCAACTAAGCACGTTAGGCCACAACGTGGAAAGCATCCGGGTAAGCGAGAAAGCGTCTGAAGATCCAGAACGGTACTTGAATAAGAAGAGTCAGCGCTGGTGGCGTATCCGCACACTTTTCGAGCAAGACCAAATACACATCCCAAACGACCCAACTTTGATTAGTCAACTTAGCCAGATGCGCTACAAATTCAGTAACGGCCGTATCCAGATTATTGATCCGCAAGGCAAAAGCCCCGACTACGCAGACAGTTTGATGTTGACAATACGGGATAACTCGATTGCTTTGGGTGGGGCTTCGATTAGTAAGGTTTTAGGAGAATAACCCTTTGACAGATACCCCCTGCTACTATAGCATCCACGAACTTAAAATCAAGTCGTGCCGCGATTGCTATGCAAAGTTGGCGTGTGCGAAAGCTGAAGAGTTAATGGAGAACTAAAACTTATGGCATCACTACTCGAAAGACTCGGATTACGCGAAGCCACAAAAGCGCTTACGGGCGACGCGATTGCTTCCCTATTCAATGGGGGTATCGTGAAGCAGCCCAGAGAACTAAGCACATATCGTAACTATTACGAAAACGATTCGACAGTGGGAACTTCGATAGATGCACTCTCTAACATGACATGCGGCAACGGAATCTATCCCACAATAAAAGATGCAGAAGATAAAAAACAGTATGGCTCCATGACTCCACAGGAAGCACTCGGCGAAGTCAACACCTTAAACGAACGTGTACGCCTCGACGAAGCCCTCTTAAACGTTAACAAGTGTATGCGTATCTACGGGTATTCACCTGTTGAGCGTGTAACACGCAGGGGTCCACCGGGCGGTATCTTAGAGTTAATGGTGTTGGAGCCTGAGAGCTGCGAGTATCAACGTACTAAAAACGTGTTGTCTGGATTTACGCAGAAGACGGAAGCGGGCAAGAGTGTGCCATTCGCAGCCGACGAGCTCTTATGGTTCACAAATAAACAAGTTGGCAACGCTAAAGGCGCACTCTACGGGCAGAGCGACGTAAGACGCGTTTTACGATTGCTTGAGATTCGCGACGCAACAATCGATAACATTAACGGTATCCTAAAGAACCAAGCGCGGCCTCCAGTCATCTGGAAAACCAAATCTAAACCCGATGTTGACACCCTGAAAACTTTGCTTAAGGAAGCGAAGCAGGCGGGCGAAGACATCGTACTCTACCCACTTGATGCGGTGCAGAATGAAGTCGTAAAAATCGACACAAAAATACCGTACTGGGAATACGTCGCGTACATCGACGGACTCATATTTCAAGGCTTACATAGCCCGATGCTTGATTACCTCCGAAACGCCACCCAAGCCTCTGCCGATACCATGCTAAAAGTTATCCAGTTAGACATAGAAGGCAGCCAACGCTACCTGAAGCGTATGGTGGAGCATGAAATTTGGGGTTGGCACCTCCACAAAAAAGGGTACACGGGCGAAATCCCAAGCTGCAATTTTGGCGCACCCAAAACAGGACTTGAAGATTTGAAGCTAGACACATTCTTAAGTAAGGGCCTTGAAATCGGTTACTTGTCACCCGAAAGATTCGACGCGATTGTGAAGATGAAGGGGCTTAGTTTACCCGAACGCACAGAGCCAGAAGCAACAGAACAGCCGCAAAACCAACATAGCAACATAACAGTGAAAATGGGCGGTGCAAATAATGAGCCACCACCAGCAGCTTAGGGTTAGGGAAACGCAGCAGTTCTTCAAGTATGTAGCTGTCACCGATAATCGCACCTGCAAACACTGCCTCCGTTATGATATGTCTCTTATGACGCGACGGGAAATTGAAGGCACATTTAAGCACCTCTACAAGTACAACATGAGTTTTTGGCTTCCAAGGACACATATGGACTTGTTCAATCGTGATAACTGCAGGTGTGCACTTATACTCGATGAGGTTAGCCCCGAATCAGTAATACATGATATGCTTCATACACCGCTTGAGGGGTTAACGCCTTTCCAGCTAAGAATGCATGCACTCGCGTTAAGCAGTATTGTTGAAGTAAGGAAGCTTTTGGTTAAACAGGAGAATTTTAAAAATGCCCGAGTTCACAGGATTAGCAGCTTGCCAATATTGCGGTGACGCTTTGCCTATTCGTAAGGGCGAATCAGATAGCTTTTACTGCCCCTCGTGTGGGAAAAGTTTCCGTTCAAAAGGCGATACAATCCTTTATCATTAGTTGCGTGGCTGGAGTCTAAGAGGCACCAAACCCACCGTACCCACCCTTTCATGTACACCATGCGTTCTTATGACTCCACCACAAAACACCCAATTCAAATAACAAAATAAAAAGTAAGTCTGCGAGCAAATCATATAGATGGCGCTGATTAAACTTGCTGCATCCAACCAAGTATATTTAGGCTGGTAACATACAAGCGCTTCAACGGGCTATACACAAATGCTCGCAGTCCACATAGTCTCGCCGTGCTGTGGTGCACCCGCGAAACTTAGCATTTTACTATTAATTAAAGTTATTTATAAAGTTTAGGAGAAAACAAATTTATGCCGATTCATCCCAGCTTCAAAAAAATTCTGTCTCAATTCACCGCTAGGTATGGCGACGCAGAAGGCAAAAAGAAATACAGCATGTGGCTCAATAAGCTCAACCTAGACGACACAAAAGCTTACAGCAATAACCAGCTAAAAAAGAAAGAATGCTTAAGCGATAAATGCACTCATAGCTGTGCGAAGTGTCTTAAGGAAAGTTTCCAATGGGCAAAACCATTAATCAAACTTTTCAAGCAGGACAAAGAAGCCAAATATTACCAAGTCGAAGCCCACTTCGCAGTTTCATCCATGAACAACAACTTGTACACGTTGCCCGAAATGATGGATGCCATACACCTACTGCCGAATCAGCATGTGGACCTAAACCATAACCTTGAATGGATAATGCAACCGCTTGAAATCTCGGCGGCAATGATTGAAGATGAATGCGCGGAATGCATCATACGAGTGCCCAACGGTTCAGTCGATGCGAAGGGTAGGAATTGTCAAACATGCTTCGAAGACGGCACCTATCATTCTGTTAGCATTGAGGCGGACAGCGACGGCGTAATAGCAACGTCAGAGGGTAATCAAATTGTCGGCTTAAAATACACTGGCCTTGCAGTCCTCGACGAAGAGGCGTTGCCGGGTATCCCCTTAACTACGATTCAGCCATTAGAGAAATTGGTGGCTGAAGCATTCTCACTTGTGGAACAATTACAGAAACAAACAGAATCAGAGGTGAAAACAAACATGATTGAAGCAAACAAACTAAAAGAAATGAGCATCGACGATATAAAAACCCAAATCGCAAACCTATCCAAACAAAATGCTGAGATAGATACTAAACTCTATCCCCCTTACAAACAGGAACCTGCACCCGCACAAATATCTGATGAAGAACGCACCAAACTCCGCGCCCAACAAACCGCCATCAGCGCAGAACTTGACGCTTACCGCCAAGCCTTAACAGCGAAAACACTTGCAGCCGCACAATCAGAAGCAGCCGCATCTTACTGTCCATTATGTGGCGAGAAACTCGTCGGCGGCAAATGCCCCAACAAGGAATGCGCCGCGTATGGAAAATCTGTGCAGATGGACGAAGAAAAACTACAGCTCACACGACGCATTGCGGATTTAACCGAGGAGTTATCCACTAAAACTATCGAGTACACCCACTTACAAACTGATCTTTCAAAAACTCAAAGCCAAGTAACTGACTTAAGCGAAAAACTTGCGAAAGCCACCAGAGAAAACGTCAAAGTCACAATAGTCGAATCACATAACCAAAATCTCAGGGAAAAACTCACAAACGCCGTATCTGAAGCCAACGAGCAACGCGGTAAAGTTGAAGCAAAAGCAAACGAAATCACCAAGCTAGAAGAGCGCCTTAACAAAGAACACGCAGCCCTGCAACGAGCCGAGGAATCACTTGGCAAACGTGAAGCTGAACTTGACGAGAAACGCCGTGAACTTAACGAAGAATCCACCCGACGCGCATCTGCTGAACAGAAAGCACTCAACGAAACCAAAGAATGCAGCCGCATCAAACTAGAAAACGCAGGCTTACTAGAAGAGAAAGCGCGGGACACCCGCAGCATAAGCGACTTATCCACACGCTTAAGCGAAGCAGCTATACAGCACCTAAAAACAGAGAAAGAACTTGCGGAAGCTAAAGACGCCGTGGGTAAACGTGACGAAGCCATCAAACAGATGCAGGCGGGCAACGAGAAAGCTATTGTTGAGCAGAAGCGCCTCTATAAGATTCTGAAAGAAAACAACATTTATGAACTGGATAAAGACGGGAACCTGATAGTTCCAGCATAGTTACCCGTTTAACTGTTAATTTGGACCCTTAATTTTTCCTTGTAACCTTCGTGTTATTTGAGCATGCACCACGCGATGATGTGAGTCCCAAGGTTTTCTGGGTTAAGCCCAATGTGGCAAAGAAAACAAAAAATAGACAGGAGAAAAAATTTATGGCAGAAACACAAACAATCAATGTCAAGCAACTTAGCGACGACATGAAAGCAATTAAAGAAATGTTGATCGCGAAACAACCAGCCGAAGCAGGCCCAAAAGGACACACCGAAGAATCCATAGGTGCAACCGACGCCCAAGTTAAAGCCCGTAAAGCCTTCAAAGAGTTCCTACAAGACGGCAAAAACGGCGGCTTCAAAGTATCAGAAGCCATCGGCGCACAAACATCCACCGCAGCCATCCCCACCGTTTGGAGCGCAAAACCCGAAATACTATCACCAGCCAACGCCGCAGGCTTCTTCCTAACCGACATCGTCACATGGAAAGAAGACATCAAAGGCAACCCCGGCGCAACCGTAAACGTTCAAACCATCGGAGCCGTCGCAGACGTCGCTATCTCTTCAGGCAGCGAACCAACCATCACAGCATCCACCATCACAACTGTACCCGTCACATTGACGCAGCGCGGTCACGGCTTCTACATCTCGAAAGCAGACCTTGAAGACATACAGGATGGTACACTCGACGCTTTGGTTGAGCAGTCTAAGATGAGTGTTATGCGTGGCATCGACGCCTATTTCCTTGCCCAAATCCAGACAAGCGCAAACAACGTTATGGGCGGTACCTTCGCGGAAGCAGGCGCAATGGCGGCCACTGTACTGACTAAGCTGTGGGGCAGCCTCATGGTAGGCAGCTATCCAGCAGGTAACGCAGCCGTCGTAATGCACCCCGTACCCTACGCAAGCCTACTACGTGACGCACAATTCGTGAATGCCGCAACATTCGGAGACAGAAAAGTTGTTGAAACAGGCACTATCCCAAGATACCTCGGCATGGACATCGTACCACTCCTACAGGGTACATTGAATTATGGCGGCACCGCTGGCACATACAAGACTTACGCAATCGCTAAAGGCGCACTCGTCGGAGCTATCAAACGCGAAATCGAAGTAGAGAAAGAGTACTACGTTAAAGACCAACGCAACTATGTCGTTGTTAGCACACGTTTCGGCGGTACCCCAGTGCATACTTATGGCATCGCTGAGTGTACAACCATCGATTAGCTTCGGCTAATCTTTCTTTTTTCCTTTTTATGGAAACATAAATTTTAATTTTGGATGGCTAAACGTATGGAACAGGTAAACAATTCACAATCACAAAAACTTAAGGTGCTCTGGTGGAGCAACGGCTTACACGTCGGCACCGGGTACGGCGTGCAAACCTGCAACACTGTATTCAGACTTAAGAAACAAGGCTACGATGTGCGTGTCGCCTCGAATTATGGCTTGCAAGGTGTCGCTTTGGATTTTAACGGTGTGAAACAGTACGGCACCAGCGGATTAACCGAGTTCGGCGAAGATGACCTGAAATGTGTCGTTGACAACTGGCACCCCCACGTGTTAATCAGCCTATACGATGTTTGGTTGGGTGCTTACAGTCGCGTGTTGGGTCCTGATTGGCTTAGTCATTTGAACACCCGATGGATCGCTTATTTACCTGTAGATTCAGACCCAGTTGCGCAGCCCGTAGCAGACCAAGCAAGTAAAGCTTACCGCGCAGTTGCTATGTCACAGTTTGGGCAGAAGCAACTTGTTAAGGCAGGCGTGAAAGCAGAATACATCCCTCATGGCGTTTGTACAGATATCTTTAAGCCCGCTGCGAAACCGCAAGCGAATAAGGTATGGCTCGAAAAACACAGTAGTACCATTAACCCCGCGAACAGGGCAGTTATAAACCCAACGGATTTCGTGGTAGGCGTTAACAAGGCAAATAAGGACAGGGAAAGAGCAGACTACGCGAAGATGCTTGAAGCTTTCAAGATCTTCTTAGATAACACACCCGAAGCCCGCAGAGACGCGAAGATGTATCTGCACACTTGGGCTGATTTCCCCGGCGCAACCCCCATACGCGCATTATGCAAGGAGTTGGGGATTGAGCAGAACGTTAAAGTTACCCACGAGTACTATATGCGCTGTGGCTTGACGCCCCACGATTTAGCATTGATGTATGGCGGCTTCGATGTTTTGATGAATTTGGCGCGGGGTGAAGGATTCGGTGTACCCATCATTGAGGCAGCCGCTTGTGGCGTGCCTTCAGTCGCGACGGATTACACGGCTATGACTGAACTCGTACAGGGCCACGGCTGGCTTGTGCCCCCATTCGCTTCAGATTATCATGGCGGCGTAAAACTCCGCAACGGCTTAAACAGCCTGTGGGCGCTTCCAGACGAGTATAAAGCCGCTGATGCATTAACAGAAGCCTATTTACACCCAAAAGACAGGGCAAGACTCGGCAAACTTAGCTGCATATTCGCTCAAGACTACGACTTTGACAGATCAATTATTCCCCGTTGGCGTGACTTACTCGGCGAAGTTGAAAGCGAACTCGGAATGTTCGGGTCAGCGCAACAGAAAGACACTGCATTCGATAAGTTGTTTGCGGCGGCGTCCCAATAGTTTTTTATAATTCTTATCCTCAAAATAGCAAGCGATAACTAACTATAACTTTGGAATTGAAAGCATGAAAAAATCTAAACCTAAAGTTTTCGCAGGTTCAAAACCAAGCGATTTTTATAACGCCGATTACTACCTTAACGGAGTAAACGGCAACTATGGACGCCGAGACGAATCGGGCAAACAGGTTTTCGCCCCGTATGATGAAGCAAACTATCTTCCGCGAAATCGGCAGTTAGCCCAATTCATAGCATCGACCTATAAGCCTAAGACGGCTCTTGTTTTGGGATGCGCCCGCGCCTACCTTGTGCAGGCGTTAAGGGAACTGGGAGTTGACGCGAAAGGCATAGACATATCTCAGTGGGCAATCGATAACGCCCCCCAGAAAATCAAAGAGCATCTATACATCGGTGACATCTGCGACCTCTCAAGATTCAAGACAGCACAGTTTGATGTAGTGACCGCGTTTGACGTGTTCGAGCATATCACTGTACCGGACCTCTACACCGCAATCGGTGAAGCGTCACGGGTTTGCAAGGACACCATGATAATCGATGTCCCATTAAACCCCGACGACCTGCACCCTGATCAAAGCAGCGGCACAGACAAAAGCCACGTATCAGTTTACAGCGAAAAGTTTTGGATAGAACAATTCGCGTGTACTACACCTATTCAGCATAGTTCATGGGGTAAACTTGAGGGTAAAGAGGTTTATACATATCCGTCTGGTGATGGCGGCGGTACATTCATATTCCGAAAAACCGAACCCTTACCCACATCAACCCCAAACAAAGCACCTGTAAGTATCTTGATGCTTAACTGGAATGGCCTAAAGTTTTCCCCTAAAAGCATAGACACCCTCTATAGAAATACCGATTACCCATTCCGTTTAACCGTCGTAGACAACCAGAGTACAGACGGCAGCCAAGATTGGTTAAACTTTGCCTCTCAATCTTATCCGAACATGGAAGTCGTGTATAGCAAGACACTAAACACGGGGTACGCAGACGGCTGTAACATCGGCTTACGACACATCAAGGAATCAGAGAAATACAAAGAATCAATCGCGCCCTATATCTTGCTGCTCAATAATGATACGCTTTTCACACAGAAATCTTGGCTTTCTGAAATGGTCAAAGTCTTAGAAAGCAACCCAGACATAGGCATAGTTACGCCCAAGTTACTTTATCCTGACGGCAGAATCCAGTATGGCGGCGCATCGTTTACACAGGATATGCAGCCTTACCATATTGGACGCTTTAAGAATAAAGACAGTTTCAACAGTGAAAGAGAAATTCCTTGGGGCACGTTTGCATGTGCCTTAATACGCCGAGAAATACTATTTACTTATGACTTTTCAGACATTAACTTTGCCAAAACACAGCCACAAGTTACAGGCTTAGACGATGCGTATAAACTCGGCACCTTCGAAGACGTTGACTTATGCTGCAAAGCACGATTAGCTGGCTACAAAATCATGTATGCTCCGCAAGCACGTGTTTATCACTATGAAGGCGCAACCGTGTTTACCGTAAACAAATCTCACTATCAACAACAACAGCAAGCTAACGCAGCCCTGTTTTATAGTCGCTGGCGGGAGTGGCTCAGGTTCAACCGCAACGCACACCCAGAGGTGTACAGTTAATGAGTAATTTAGAAGATTTGCTAACAAAGATTCTTAATGACCTTGAATTGAACATACCTGAGAAAGAAGTAATTGCTGCACGAGTTACAAAAGCCATAATAGAAATATCTGCCAAAAACCCTTTTTTCTTCAGAAATTATCAAACAAAATTCACACTTGCGGGATTAATTTATCTCGCAAGTTTAGCAGTTGCTACCCAAACTGGTGATTTCTCCAAAAAAATAACCCAATTAACTATTGCCGATAAGTTAAACATAGCCAACATAACAGTAGGTAATAATTACAAAAGAATTTATCATCGCTTTCCGGAATGTTTCCCAGAAATCTACACGGAGGAATCACCATAAAAATATCCTTCATAGGGTTTGGTAGTGATCGATGCGGTGGCGTGAGAGTTCTTTTTGAGGTTATGAACGGTTTAGCCGTTAAAGGTCACGACGTATCATATTTGGCGCTGGCAAATCAGAATTGGTTTAACCTTAAAGTGCCCGTTACAGTCTGCAAGAATCCGCAAGACCTACAGAATGCAATCCCCGAATCCGATATAGTTGTTGCCACATGGTGCGCTACTGCTCCAATCGTAGACAGCATTAAAGGCGTGAAGGGTGTACCCGCATACTACTGCCAACATCACGAACCAATCTTCTTTTTCACCCCCGAAGAACAAAAATTTGTCGAATCCACCTATCGCTTAAACACGAACTATATAGTTAACTCGCCGTGGCTTCAGCAAATCCTAAAAGAAAAATATGGGCAAGAATCCACGTTGATTGTGCCCGGTGTGGACTCGCATGTTTTCACTAAAAACCCTACCCTAAACAGTAAAGAAATGCCAAAGTCCGAAACCGATGCGCCGCTGAAGATTTTAGCGTTTGCGTCGATGACGCCCTTTAAAGGCTTCTATGATACGGTGCTTCCCGCTTTCAACTTTGTACACCGCGCACTTGGTAAGAAAGTGGAGTTTCACATCTACGGCAACCTCGACCCCTCCATAAAGTACCCTGTTCCAATTTTTAGCCACAACAACTTAACCGATCCGCAACTTGCAGAGCTGTATCGGAGTTGTGACTTGTTTGTTTCGGGAAGTTGGGCTGAATCCTCACCGTTACCCCACTTAGAAAGCATGGCTTCGGGTCTTCCAGTTGTATGTACAGAGTACGGAACCGAGCACTATGGTGAAGCATTAGTACGAGTTAAACCCAGAGCGCCCCGCTTACTAGGCGAAACAATCCTGCAAGTGTTAGAAAACGTAGAACTCCGCACAAAAATGAGTGTGTTAGGCGCTGAGTCTGTTAAGCAATTCACCTGGCAAAACACCGTAACCCAAGCAGAACAATATTTCAAGAATTTAATCGGAGAATAAAAATGAAGTCTCTGGTAATATTCACCTCAATACGTGATACCCCCAACTTTGGCAGATACGCCGACAACTTTAGCCAACATGGACACGACCCCGACGTACTCGTAATAGACGAATCAGCCGACCACAGACGAAGCGTAACACAGCAACTCAGCGGCTTCACCGTTGACTTCTACGGCATGAACGAACGCAACGCATGGTTCAACAGCCACAACTTAACCGATTATAAATCAGTACTCCCCGCCCAAGCGCATAATGAAAACAGCTTCGGCCTCCTAATCGCCCAAGAACGCGCAAAGTATGATATGATCGTATTCTTAGACGATGACACATACCCAATTAATAACACCGATTTCCTTGGCGATCACTGGAAGCAGCTAAACACCAAAACTCTTGTCCGTGAAGCGGTGAATGGCAGCTACCTAAACACCCACCCGAATTATCAAGTGCGCGGTTTACCGTACTGTCAACGCAGACGAAAAAGCAACTGGCTCCAACCTAACGGTTTTAAAGAAACTGTGTTGAATATGGGTTGTTGGAATGGGGTACCCGACTTAAACGCCATCGACTACCTCGCGTTAGACCCGGACCCGCAGTATATTACGGTCCACAACTTCACGGCGGCGAAGCATAATTATGTGCCAATTTGCAGCATGAACGTAGCCTTCAAACCCCAAATCATACCAGCTTACTATCAATTATGGCATAAAGACCGCTACGACGACATCTTTAGCGGCTTATACCTAAAAGTTATTGCAGATCACTTGAATGCTGGCTTATCCGTTGGCTCTCCCCTATGTTACCACGATAAAGAGCCACGGGATTTATTCAGAGACGCAGAAACCGAGCACCCAAGCATGAAACTAAACGAAGACCTCTATAAAACACTACACAAAATCAGTTTAACAGAAAACACTTGGTTAGGCTGCTACCGTGAACTCGCACAGCAACTTAAGCAGAAAGCGAAGCAGTTAGCGCCGCATTATATTACGCAGCAAACCGACAAAATGCTCCAATGGTGCAGCCTAATAGAAAAGGTGACAGCATGAATATACTCGCGCTTGTAGCGGGCGTCATCATTGGCTGGACAATCTTTTACTCCGCAATATACCTATACATGAAATGGCGGTACTCATGAAAGCCCTTTTTATCAATCCCCCCACAGAAGCATGTTTCAATTCATGGTACCCGCCGCTTGGAATCGCCTACTTATCTAGCTACTTGAAGAAACAGACAGAATGGAAAACCGCGTGCTGTGACGTGTCAATCGGTGAATCACCCCTTGCGAAAGTGAAATCTGAGAAACCCGACCTTATCGCGTTTACTTGTACCACCATCGGATACAACAACACCGTAAAGATAGCCGCGAAACTACGGCAAGCAGGCATAACCGTGCCTTTCATCTTGGGCGGTCAACACATCAGCGCGTTACCCCACACATTACCATTGTATTTTGATGCTTGCGTGGTCGGCGAAGGAGAAAACGCTTTAGTCACAATCTGCCGAGAGTTCGAAGCATCGGGCAAATTGTCACAGCGAATCTATAAAGCGCCCAGAGTCGAGAACCTTGACGAGTTGCCTTTTCCGGACCGTAAAATGTATAACCTAAAACATTACTTGCAGCCGCAGGGCCACTGCATGGATATGGCAGGCATCGGCACTAGCATAATGACTTCGCGGGGTTGCCGTTACCGCTGCATATTCTGCTCATCCAGCCGCTTCTTTGACGCCCCAATCCGAGGCAACAGCGCTAAGTACGTCGCTGACGAAATGCAGCTTCTGCAAGAAAAGTACAGGTGTGAATACCTGAATGTGTTTGATGACTTATTCCAGTATGATGTTAGGCGACTGGAGCAGTTAGCCCGTGAAGTTAAAGAACGCGGCTTAGACATGAAACTGATTATTCAAGCGCATGCGCCCACATTCACCGAACATACCGCCCAGCTCCTAAAAGAAGTCGGTGTAGTGTACTGTGGGTTTGGCTTCGAAGCATCCAGTCCTAACATGCTAAAGTTTCTCAAGAATGGTGTTGCAACCGTAGAAGATAATCGCCGAGCAGTCGCGTTAGCGCATCGACTCGATATGAAAGCAGGCAGCGGATTTTTAATCAACGTGCCGGGGCAGACGCAGACGGATCTTGACGCAAACGATAAATTTGTACTTGAAACAGGTTTAGATGCTTACCGTAACTATATTCTTTGTCCTTATCCGGGTGCTCCCTTTTGGGATATTGCCCTTAAAAAAGGGTTAGTGTCTGAAACGATGAATTTTAGCTCCATCTACCAGATGCCGAATGGTCACAACGTTAAGTTAAACTGAGGTGATAAAACATGAAGTATTACGATAGCATGGGACAAGATGTATCGGCTTACGTGGCTGGTTTAGAGGCAAAAGTTAAGCAAATAGAAAAACCTGTAGCCGCAGAAGTTGTAAAAGATGAGCCGGCACCCAAAACTACCCGAAAAAAGTAGCATCCCAACAAACAAGCTGCATTAAACGCCCCATTTTTTTAGGCAAACAAGCAGCCAAGTTTTCACAGTTATCTTAATCATCAACCAAAAAAGGAGTAAACAAAATATGTCCAACATCAGCAAAATTAAATCTAACTTCAAATACCTCGTTGTTTCAGCACTCGTATTATCTGTGCTAATTACCAGCGTATCCTACGCTGTTCAAGTCGGAGTTTTAACTCCAAGCCAAGCCTCCGAGTACATCAGCGATTACCAAGCCAAATTCGATGAGCAGCAAGCCCTAATAGATGAGCAGGGCAGAAACATCACTGCGTTACAGAATCAACTTGACCAGCCCGTAGGATCAACACTTTCAGCGTCTCGTAAAACTGCGTCTTTTGTGGTGTCTTTTGCGACTAACACGGGCACCCCAGACTACACCCTCGTACTTCAAAGCGGCGTTAACGGTTCTATGGTGACGCTTGGAAACTCTGCAACTAATTATACATATATCGCGGAGAAAGCAATCAACGCCGCAACCGCAATAAACGGTTCAATATACTTCTGTGAAGGCAGATACATCACACAGGCAGGCGTTGCCATGACGGTACCCACAATACCCGCAGGCGTGTCAGTCACGTTTGACAGCGGCGCATACGGCTACATCCTCGGAACAGTACAAGGCACACTAAGCGACTATAACAGCCTCACCTTCTACCGCAACGGTACACAAACACTCGGACAGTACAGCCCCATAGTCTACGAGGAAAACAGCGTCTACAAAGCACAAACTAAGTACGGTAACGTTTTTGCGTCTTCAACTAACCTAACAGCGGTTACATTGTCCGCGTTGAACAGCGGCATCACTGGTAATCTGCTGCTTAATGGGGTGGCCTTCGATTTAGCATTATTCAACAGCATCCCCGAATCTGTTAGTGTCGTTGAGAATGTTAACGGTAGGGAACGCACGTTTGGCAACATAGCAGACACGCAAGGCTCACCCTACACCATCAGCGTCGAAGACACACAATATTTTGCACAAGATAGCATAGGTACAATCAGAATTACATCAACCGATGCATACGCTACTATACAAAATGCCGAAACTCTTGGTGATACTTTAGTTGCTGATGGAAGTTATTCGCTTTTCCATCCTGTGTTACTTAATCGTGCAAACGCTGAAGTTAAACTTAGCAAAAATGCGGTGATAACGGATGCTATAAACGGTGATGGACATACAATGTTCAATGTAACCGCTAATAATTGCACATTAACAGGGGGACAATTAAAAGGTGCTTCCGCAACCATACACGGAACAGGGGTAACTATTGCGCCTTATGTCATCAATGCTAAAGTAAACAATATGGTTCTCTCAGACATTTGGCAATACGGAATTTCAGTAGGAGTAAACAGTGTAGGCGCAAAAATCGAGTATAATACCCTGAGTGTGATTGGCACTAAAGGCGATGGAATCTCAATTAATGTACAAGGCAAAAACGTTCTCGTATCTGGCAACTCTATCAAATCCAGTTACAATTTGGGGTTAGGCGCAATAGATGTCAACACAGGAGCGGCGGCTGTAACTGTTACAGAAAACATTATAGATGGAACAACGGATAGCGGAATTGAAGTTGAAGTCAACGCAACAAGCGTAATTATATCTAACAATCAAGTATTCAATTCACTCTACGGAATCACAGCTTACCATTGTGCAGGCGTTTACGCAAACAACACGATAATAGCAAACAATATTGTCGCTAACATAACAAACGCCCCAATACAAGCAATAGAAGGCTCCACTAATATACTTATCACTGGAAACTCTGTTGACGCTTCAAAAAGCAATTTTGGTATCAGAGTTCAAGAATCAACAGGCACTATAATTAGCGAAAACACTGTATTTTCATCAAGCGGTCTTTACGCTGCCATTGATATTGTAAACTCAACTTTTGTAACTGTTGTAAGAAATAATATTAATAAACCACTCAACGAAGCGATTCATGTCCAGACGACTTCAATGTTTATCACTATAGATGGCAACACTGTTACAAATTGCACATCTACAACTAAAGATGCCATCTTAGTTGAGAACACTCAATATCCTTCAGTCATAAACAATATTATTAGTAACAATGCTGAAACAGGAAATAAAGCAGGCATACACCTAAACTATTGTGATTACAGCAAAATGTCTGGAAACACTTTAGTCGATTGCAGGCAAGGCATAGAATATACCTATTGCATCAACGGATTAATATGCGATAACTTAGTAGTGAACCCTTCGGTCGGAACATTCTGGGATATTTCACTAAACGGCGCACAAAACACAAACATTTACATCAGCCGAAACCAACTCAGCGCATTAGCGGCAATTAATAACGCTGGCACTAACTGTACTATTGCACCTGATAACATTTTCAGAGCGTAGATAAAAATGTGCAAGTGCTACTACCCTGATAACCCATGCTGGCGTTGCCAACTTGGTCTTTTCTTTTACACCCTAAAAACACGGTTCAGTTAAATCGCCTGCAACAAACAGTACCTCCCCCTTTCTTCAATATTGTGCAAATAAACATCAACCTAAACGGATGTACCCTACCTTGGAAATACATGTACCCCTAAGCCGCAGCTACCTAAAATACGCCGCAGAACTTAACTTTAAAAAACAACTCGCTCAACAAAACTGGAGCTTCAGCAAATTCAGGCAAGAACTTATCACATCAGAAACTCCCGATTGGAACCAGAATTATCTCCCTATAGACTTGAAGGGCAAAACTGTGCTTTCAGTCGGCGCAGGCGAGGGAGAGGACGCCCTGTTTTTCTTGCAGCATGGAGCCGCTAAAGTCGTAGCAGTCGAATGCAACAGTGACGCTTACCGCCGCCTAAAAATCAACGCTGCCTACCACAACATCGAAGCGGTTAATGAGGCGTTTCGGCTTGAGCACCTAAAGATTCCGCATGACTTTTTGAAGGTGGATATTGAAGGCTACGAAGAAGCTCTATTAAATGTAAAGTTGGATAAGCCTGCCGTAATTGAAATTCATGGGTTGCCTCTTGTGGAGCGCTTCCGAAAAGCCGGTTGGCGTATAAAGAATCGAGTTTACAGTTCGCAGGGCATTCAACGCGTCGACGCGGGCTGTACGAAGTATGGCTACTGGAAATGTTAACAGAAAAACTGTTTTAGGAGAAACAAGACTTTGACAAACGTAACTGTAACTATAATAGCGGGCGCACTATCTGGCGTCTGCACCCATGCTGTGGGACACACCAACTATAAAGTGATACCTGTGCCCCTCGCAGTCACCGACACCTTTCTAGTTAGCGACGTAGCCGCCGCGTCTTTCACGTTGAACGTTAACGCTGAGGACTCCGCGAACGACCGAGTATTCACCTGTATACTTGTTGTGGGGTCTGCGCCCGTCACAGGGTCCACGTTGTACTGCACCGCTGACGATGTACAAGCCTTAAGCCAAATCAAGGAAACACAGCTTGAGTACGCTTCAGAAGCAGCTTTCGAAAACGCATTAACAACTTTGTTTATTCCGTTTGCCATGAAAATCGTAGATAACTATTGCGGGCATAACTTCCAGAGTAACACGGGCACTTTGACATTGGATGGTAACGGGAGACGGGTGCTTATGATTCCACCGCCCTACCTACCTGTCTTAGCGGCGGGCACCGTGCTTATGGGTGGCGTAAACATCACCAGCAACGTCACAGCGTATGACACTTACATTGCGTATCAGGGCGGCGTATTCACCGAAGACGCGAGCAGCCGAAGAAACATATCCGCAACTTTAAGCTATGGCTACACGGCGATACCGACTGATATACAGTATGCAACCGCACAAGTCACCGCTAACATCCTCGCAGACATGATAAGACGAAAACTTATGCCCGAAACCGTCGCAAAAGCAATGCAAGCGCAAGCTGACACCGTAATATTTAGCGGTATGAGCAAAAGCGTTATTATACTCACTAATGAACTGCGCGACCTCTTAGATGGCTACCGTTTTAGCTGTATGGATGTGACCTAAAAATGACGTCGGCGGGTTCTATATCGATGGCTCTTAAAAGCGGTTGGAGCTTGTCGGGCGCGGGCACAGTAACCGCTATTGCTTTTCCCTCTAAAGACTGGTATGATAGCCAGTACGCTTCGAAACCGCAGGTCACCGTTAGCCACCTAATCGACCCACCCGCACGGTACTTCGCTAACCCAGGAGGCTCCCTACTCATGCACAGCAACCCGCGATACGTGGTAAACATTTGGGTTCCAATACTACGGGGCGCATCTGGCACTGTGGAGGCGTCGCTGATTGAGGATATGCGGCGCGAAGTAGCCAGAATCATAATTGCTAACAGAAGCAGTATTGCATCATTTAACCCGATAGTACCGGAAAATGAGGGTACACCACACCACGAAATCAACGGAACCCCCGCGATGCTACGCTACGAAATAACACTTGTAGGCACACAAGACACTACAGCTTAAAGGAGTTCTCTATATTTGGCTACGTTGACGGTTAAGGTTTACGCTAATATGGATTACGGCGTGAAAGGCCACAGTTTAGGCCACACAGACTACGCAGTGATTCCTATACCGTTGACGCTGGAAGACCGTTTTGTCGTATCTGATAAGTCAGCGGATTCTTTCGGGCTGCAAGTTTCAAGCATCAACTACACGTATGACAGGTTTTTCACTTGCATAATAATTGAGCACCCGACGACAGTTAACGCTGTTATATCCACAGGCACAGACACCGTAACAGTATCGCATAGTTTAGGCCACACAGATTACCAAGTAATACCTGAATCTCTTACGATATATGACGCCTTCGTCGTCACTGACCGAACCGCATCAGCATTTACCTTAACCGTGAACAGCATCGACTTCACAGATGACAGAACAGTCTCATGCGTCATCTTAGAGCACCCCGTAACCTACAGCGCCGTCATCGACGCGGAAGCCACAACCGCAACCGTAACAGAAGCATTCGACACCATAGACTACAACATAATCCCCGTACCGCAAAGCCTCGAAGACCAATTTACAACGCTACGATCAGAAACCGACTTCGTACTAACCACATCAACAATCGATTATTCTAACCCCAGAACATTCAGTTGTATCTACCTATTTGGAGGTGAATATATGAGCACATGTCAAGAAGGATTAAACGCTTCATTATCAGTCAACGGAACCGTAATCGCATTACTATCAGAAGTCACATTCGAACATGACCGCACAGTAAAAGAGTGGGTTTCAATGGGTTCAGTAGCAACAGACGACGTCTTACTCGGCGCAAACAAGTACAAGGTCACAGCGAAGCATGGCTACGTAGACAACACATACCTAAACTACATCCAAGGCGGCAGCGTCTTAGCAGGCACACTTTTCCCAAGAGGCGGCACCACCCCAACAGTTGCAGGCAGCCTAATATGCACCAACTCGAAGCTTAGTGGTATGCAGCAGGAATCAGCCGACCCCGTCATGGAGGATTTGACCTTCACGTTCTTTAAAGTAACCCACGCATAGCACCCCCAACTTTCCCTTTCTTTTCTTTCTAACTTTTTAATATTTAATTTTAAACCCAGTTTTTGGAGAAATATCACTTATGGAAAACATAGAAGAAACCGACCTAGACGTACAACTCAACATGGGCTTAGTCTGCAACGGAAAAATGCGGGACTTAGCAACTTTACGTGAGACAATACGTAAAACTATTGGTGTAAACGTGATTTTTCACACTTTCGCCAGCGAATACCTCTTCATAATCAAGAAAAGCGCGTTAAGCGTCGAACAACAAACAAAATACAACAAAAAGGAGCAGTAAACAATGGAAAAACCAGAAACATCAAACAAAAAAGTTGATTTCAAAACCCAATTTGAACAGGAACAGAAAAACTTAACTGAAATCGCCGTCGCGTTTGACGTAGACGACTTCACACAGGGCGCAGACGACATACAAACCGTCTATGTACCAGATATTGGTAACGACGGGAAAGGCAGGGTCATACGCTATAAGCGCATGAACGCAGGCGACGGAAAACTCTTAGAACCCTACGCGCGAGAATCAAAATTCAATCAGGGGCTACGCACACTCGCCTTGATGATGTATAAGGCTGACGGCAAAACCACTTTTGAAAAGCTAAAGCTAATTCCAGTTAACGACGCCGCCGCAATCGTCCAGACCATATTGGGAGCTAAAAAAAACTTTCAACCCCAAACAAGTGGCGTCGTGGCTAAGACAGAACATTAAAGCCCAGAACCTATGGTTAATCGCGTACACGTTCCACGAACCCGACTTAAACAAATTATCCAAATTACCCCCTGAGAACATGCTGTTTCTCGAAGCGGGGCTGGCTTGGTTTACCGAAAAAACAGGGAGAATCCACTAAATGATAAGGGTAACTTTTAAGGGAGCAGAGGAGACGCAGGCGTTTCTTACTCATGCATCGGAGGCGATTCAGAGGGCGACTAAGAAGAGTCTCAAGCAGGCCGCTACTTTAGTTAAGCAAGAGGCTATTTGGAATTGTCCTGTGCGTACAGGGTACCTTAGAAGCACCATATTCTACAGTGTGAACGGCGACGAATACGGGTTTACGGTGGGTGCACGCGCAAAATACGGCGGCTACGTCGAGTACGGAACACGCTATATGCGGGCGCAGCCCTACATTCGCCCCGCGTTTATTTTCGTAATGCAGAACATCAAGTCAGCAACAGGTAAAGAAATCGAGAAGGAACTGGAGAGCATAAAATGAGCGATTACCAAGTACATGGAACCGTTACGGTGGACGATCAAGCAAGCGCAAAAATGCGGACGATAGGCGAAAACACAAAGGACTTAATCGTTGGCTTCAGCGGATTAGCCACCTCCGCGTTCGCGTTATACAGCGCCTACGATAACGTCGAGGACGCAACTATTAATCTTGACCGCGCCACCCTAAAAGTCAAGTCATCCGCTAACGCCGCTGATGACGCACAACGCCGATACAACGCAACAGTCGCGAAGTATGGCGCAGCAAGCTCAGAAGCGGCGGCGGCAGCGGAAGATGTTGAAATAGCGATGGAGCGAAATCAGGTTGCGGTTGCAAACGCTGATAAAGCACAGGGTGACTACAACGAGTTAATCGCCCGCAGCGCATTAACTATTATTCCAACTGTAATAACCGCTATTGCAAGTTTATCGACGGTTAAGGCGGCGTTGACTGCTTCAACGGCGGCGGGGTCAATCGCTGAGTCGGCGTCGTCGTGGATTAAGATGCTTGCGGTAGCACCCACAGCTACACTTACGGCGGCGACATGGAGCCTCAACGCTGCCCTTCTTGCTAATCCTGTGGTGCTCATCGTTGCGGGTATCATCGCTTTAGTAGCTGCGTTGGTTCTCGCTTACAATTACTGTAAACCATTCAAAGACGCAGTGGACGCCCTCGGAAAAGCATTATGGGATAAACTGAAGCCAGCTATCGACGTCGTGTATGCGGGTCTTAAGTGGCTCTGGGATAACGTGCTTGTACCCCTCGGAGAGTTCTTAGGCGGCTACTTCATGTCTGTTATTAACGCCGTTGCAGGTGCACTCGGCTGGTTAGCTGGCATCGTAGGCAGCGCTTGGGATACACTGGTTAAAACCGTTGCCGTCGCAACAGGTCAATGGGAGAACCTTGTACAGGAAAGCATGAATACGCAACTGCAAGCCGTAGAAGACGGCATGAATACGCAGCTAAAAGTTGTTAAGGAAGGCACAGACGAGTTAATCGCGACAGAGAACGATTATTACGATCAAGCAACACGTGACGCCCTCGCATTCTGGGAAGCCTTCATCGACCCCCCCGTTAACGCTTGGGATAAACTGCTCGATAAATTAAACGATAAATACGACACGCAGATTGACGATTTAAAATCGTGGGCGAGCGAGCAACAGCGGGAAGTAAACGATTACTATAGCGAGTTAGCGGAAGCCGTACGCAGCAAGACAGATACACGGATTGACGCTGAAAAGCAAGCGTACGCTGACTTAACGGAGTCCATAAAAGGCGAGTACAATGCACAGTTAACTGCAACCAACCAGTACTATGACGATTTAATCGCGGCGACTAAAGCGGGATTATCGGCAATCACAGACGAACGCGACGAGCGACTTGACATACTCGAAGAGGGGATGCTCCGCGATAAATACGCTGCTTTAGGGCTATATCAAAGTGGACAGATTGACCGCGAAACATACGAGGATAAAATCTCAGAGATCTCCCGGATTTATAATGAGAATCGTAGCATAATAAGTGACGAGTTCCGCTTAAAAGAGTTAGAGTATGAACGGACACATGCAGGCGACATTGAGCAATTAGAAGAGGATAAAGGGCAAGCAGTCACCGACTTAACCAACACATACAACACTAACCTGGAAAACGCTGAGGCAGAACACAACCGCGTAATCATAGGTTTAACTGCTAACCAAACCCTCGAGTTGGAACGCTTAGAAAACGAGCGTAAAACCAAAATCGAAACCATCGAACACCAAACCAGCAGCATGGTCGAGTACCTGAACAGAGAACGCAACACCACAATCAGCAAAATCCGCGTGGAACAGCAAACAATCGAGCAGACCCACCAGAATAAACTTGCTGAGATAGTTTTGGCTGGCGAACAGAAACAGCTACAAATCATAGCGACTGCTGAAACAGAAAAACAGCGGATAATCGCGGAGTCGCAAGCAAAAATAGCGGGTTTCAGTGGATCTTCAAGCCTAACTGTTCCCATCAGTAGTTTACCTGAAGTCATGTGGAGTAACAGACTCCCTGCGTTGGCGTCTGGCGGCGTAGTTGATGAACCCACAGTCGCGTTAATCGGTGAATCAGGACCTGAAGCGGTTATTCCTTTAAGTGCGTCTGGCGGTTACGGTTCTACCGCGTCGGATGGTATGGTGCAGATTAACATTAACGCGCCATTAATCACCGTACAGGGCAGCGCTGACAGGGCAACAGTTGAGGCAGCTAAAAACGAGGTGTACCGCATGCTACAAAACATCAAAATCGAAACAGGCGGCTCCACCTCCAAACTCCGAGCGAATAGCACAAGCAACCTCGCATCAGTAAACACACGATAATAAAGGAGAAAAAGAAAGTTATGGTTTTGTTGGGTGAACAGGAAAGACTCTTAGCATCAGAATCCAGCTTCATAAACGCGACAGGCGCTAACCTGCGCGAAACGGATTATGGAACGTTAACGGTGCCGACTGGCGGCGCGATCCTTGTTTTCCGCTGCATAGTCAACATGTCGGTTTCGGGCACAGCTACCGTTAACCTGTACCTCGCTATGGGGGGCGCGACGTATTGGGTAGTACCCTCGCTATCGACGTCGGGCGACAACGAATTAACAGGATACATCTATCTTGCGGCTGGCACATACGCCAACGTAACCTTCCACCTAAACAGCAGCGCCGACTTTGCTTTAACTTCGATTAAAGCAGGTTTAGCGCTCTTCAACGACTTAACATATTCAGCGTATGCTTCACGATCTCCAGAAACAAACTTTGCCACAACCGCCCCCGCAGCACGAGCGACACCCATCGGAGCCACAGCGAAATCCACCGTCATAGTACAAGTATTCGCGAACTCTGCTTCAGCCGACGCCACATTAAACAACGTCGGTGACACCGATGCAACGGGACTAAAAATTCTTGTGGACAGCGCGCAGGTGGATTGGACACAGCGTTATCACCCCAGCGGCGGCGTAGGCGTATCAGGGTACCTAGTTTTAGTAGTTAACGCGGGTAGCTCGCATAACATCCAGTTAGCACGGCAAGATACGGGCTACACTTTCAGCGACATCTACGCCTCCATTATTAATTGCCCATGGCTTCTCACGGACACCGTTGGTTTTCCAGTGCAATCTTTATCGTTGACTCAGGAGAGTACCATTTACGTGACGGCTGAACCCTTATTCAGCGACCCCGCGACGAAGGCAGTGTACGCTGGGAAAGTGCGGTGTTGCAGTTTCGGCGCGGCAGCAGATTATTACTCGTCTGAGGTGGGTACAGGTATTTTGATTTTTAGCTACAAGTTTGATTCAGTGGATGTTTCTACCGTGGGGGTTGTGGCGGCTCTTGGTTTCGGCGGCTGTATATCTTATGTGGGAGCGGATTTAGTCTAATGGCATGTACACTTGACAGTAAAACCTTAAATGTGAAGTCGTGGGCTACAGACGATGACTATCTGGGCAGCCAAGCAACACAGTGGATAAGCGGCGCGGTGAAACGCAAAGTAAACGTCTTAGCGAAGGTGACAGTGCACAAAATCACTTGCATGGAAAACGGCGTCACATGGGCAAACAGCAACGCGAAGTACTTTAGCGAAAAAATCACTGGCGCAAGCCTCACCCTATACAGCGATCTTGCGGTGCGGGCGGTTGCATCTGTCAGCGTTACCGTCTTATCTGTGTCGATGACGGCTGAAAACGACGAGTACCTACAAAGATACTACACAATCACAGTACAGGAAGTCTAAACATGATTAAGCTTCGAGCCATCAGCATGAGTAAAGGCCACAACGTGTTCACGGTGGAGTACACGAAAGCAGCCGACGACGCCGTGTACAGTGTGGATATTGATCAGACAGACATTGATGAGCGGGTGAAAACTTTGCAGGCGGCAACGGGGCAAACAGCCTCCAGCGCTGACCTAAAGAACATTTTGGTGCGCCTCATAAACGAGGTGCGGGCGGGTAAATCGAAGCTTTCCCCAGCGTTTGATTATGGTACGCTTGTTAACGTGGACCTTGAAGCCCAAACAGAAACGCCGGATGTGGAGCCTTTGGCGGCGTCACCCAAAAAAGCTGCCTCTGTTTCCTTGGTTACAGTTGAGTCCCCCGTAACAATAGAAGCGTCAACCGCTAAAATCGGTTTTCTCGAAACATTCAGCGCCTTCCTTAAAACCTTACATACCAAACTCACACAATGGATGAAACGTTAAATGCGTATTCCACTATTCCACAACTACGGCAACCCCATACAGGAAGCCCGCGTTCAAGTCTTCATCAACAAACTAACCAACCTACCATCCGACTCCAAGATACCAAGCGGCTACTCAATACAATTAAACACCGCAAACCCCAAAGTAATGTTCGACGAAAAAAGCTGGAGCTGGGTACCCCTCGTAGCTGGCAAAGAGAAAGCCCTCGCGTTCCAACAGGCCGTTCTCCAAATATGGAATTACCCGCCCCGTAACGATGTTTCATACTTTAACTTGAACGCCGATGTTTTAACAGAGAACTTAATCGTCGAGTACCGCCTCATACAGTTACCAAACGAGGTACATGATCGGCTTAAACGGTTCGGCGGCGAAGGCAGAAACATGCAATGCATCGAGTTAGCCATCCACCCCGCTGGTATGGACCTAAAAATCTATGACGGCGACACCGCAAACGGCGTAAAACTAATCTATGAATTGCTAAATCAATTGCCCTACAGAACAGACAAATCAGAGGCACTCTGGCGTCAACGCGAAACCCCCATCGCGCCCTTCTACGCCTTCGAAGTACGCGTAGTCGGCGCCGCTAACGGGTCACGCGCAACCTTCCCAAAAGACACCCAATACACAGCCACCATACTACCCGCCAAAAACATGGTCGCCGAACCCGCCGCCTACGGCGTAAACATCCGAGACTCAACTTTTCCCTACGAACTAAACCTTGAAGCCCTCCGCGTATCCACCGACGTAACCATCCCCCCCACACTATTAACGGCTGAATCCTCCGACCTCACCGCAACAATAGACACATGCCGCTTCATAGGTTCATATAACTGGAAAAACTAGCCCGAAAAGAGGTGAATTGCATGATTGAAACACTATTTCCCTACATCGCATCTATACTTTTGACTGTTGCATACGCAGGTGTCGGCAAACTTAGCAGCGGCGAATCCTTTGATATTAACAAGTTCAGCCAGACAATGGGTGTTCAAGCCTCCGCGCTGATACTCTTCGCAGCCACGTCGTACGCCGCCAACATCGACTTAGCCGTATTTACCGCTACGTTGCCGCCTTTGATTACAGCGTTTATTATGAAGCTATATAGCTATATAAAGAAAAAGCGTAAAGCAGAATAAAATCCTCTGCTTCCCCTATTTTTAGGCATCACTGTTTCTTGTCAGCGGACGCTATGCTTAAGCTATCAAATGAAGAGAAGGTTTCAACTGTAGCTTGCCCGAAACGGTATTCTTTTGGTTTACTGCATTCGAAGATGCTATCGTTAGCGTGGGCATAGTCGCAGCCAGTTTTTAAACAATCTATGGCGGTTGGGATTCTGTTACCTCTGTGATTGATAAGCTAAGTTTTTCTCCGTGTTACCTTTCGGTTGATAATGATTTTGACCCACATTCAGCCTCATCGATTTTAAAATTCAATCTTTCAAAAAACCCTCTAGCCCCATCATTGACTGGGTTAGTGTAAAGTATTTTTAATCCCTCACCTAGAAAAAGGCTTTCAATATGCCTTACAAGCTCAGTTCCGTAATCGTGGTTTCTAAAAAGAGGGTCAACAAAAATGTTCATTATTGATTGCAGGTCATAATCAACCGCTATATAGCCAACAATTACACCATTAACCTTAATCACGTACTTATCTTGGTCAAAATCATTTTTGCCAGCGTACTCTATACTCATAAAATTTGGATACGTTAAATAAAAATAAAAAAGTTTGGTGCTGGAGAGATTAATTATTCTCTTCAGCTTTTTGTTTCATCTACGCCGAGGTAGATGTCTATCATGCGTTTGGCTTTCTTCCAAGCTTCTTGGGTGTTCTCTTTCGGGAGCCAAATTCTTAGGTTATCGCCGAATTTGATTTCCTCTAAACCAACACCCACTTTTGATGGTGGCAGATTTGCGTTATTATTGTCAATGTTGTCTTGACCTTGCATGTCATTACCGCCTTTTTCGGGCTTCTTTTCCTCTTTTAGATATTGGAAATCAGCCAAATATGCGTTTCTGACGTTTTCTTGGGCTCTTTGGGCTTCTGGGGCTTCTAATCCAGCGATTTTAGTAAGCTCTACCCACAGATTACTGGTGTTAAGAGTCTTACCATATTTACTGTACAACTCCTGCCAAAGCGGTATATTGAGCAGCATTTGTTTTAGTGCATTATTTCGTTAGGTATCATCATATATTACCTAACAATAGGTAATAACAAACCATTAATATAAGTGTTTAGGTAACGCGTTAGGTAATACTTATATGGGTGATTACTATTACCTATACAATGAGGAAAAACAAAAATGAACACCTACCAAGAAACAAAAGCTTTGGAAGAATTAATAGCAGATTACAACGACTTTGGCGATAACCCGTTAGGTACACACTTTTGGGAAGTAGCCAAAAAATACCGTTTACTAAACGCAGAAACAGAAGGTATCCGAGCAGAACTAATAAAAAGAGGTTTTTAAATGACAAGCTATGCGTTTAGTGACAACACTGATTATAAAATTCCAGCAAAAAATCTTAGCAAAACAGCGCTTTTAGCAATAATAAAACGGATGCATAACACTAACCAATGGGGCAACTTATACAGCTACCACATAACCGATGAAGAAGGTAACCAATACCAAATAACAACCTCAAAAAATGGAAAACCGAACGGATTTGGATTAAAGGATTGGTAAAACATGACTGATAAAACAAGCCTTACTAAAGCAGCCTCAAACACAACATCCCTTAGAACAACTGTTCCAGCAAGCATAGTTAAACAATTTAACCTAAAAGAAACTGACGAATTAGAATGGATATTAATCGCCGAGTCAGAGGGAAAAATGGGAATAAAAGTAATCCCATTGAAGAGGGAACTGTAAGTTATTGTATTTTACCTTGATTTTTTGATGGGTTTACTTAAACCTATTTTTGTACCTTTTGGCTGGTAATCACCATAACCAGCATTCCGTCCATTTCTATATACAAAATGATGTGGTTTTTTTGTAGTCCTCGATGTTCTCGTATAGGAATTTCGTTTGGGATATATTCGGTAACTCATTTTTTCACCTCTATTTGCCTTAATTGAAAAATAAACATTTCATACCACCCGATGCTTAACACCCTTTTTTACCACCCATCAAGTTAACAGAACCCGAAACAACATGGGTTATATTGTTTTAAACCAAATTTCAGAAAAAGAATTTGTAGGGGAAGGAGATGTCGTTTGGCACAACGTGCAAGATGTTTACCTAACTTTGAACCCTGAGCATAAGCCAATATTTGTAGAAGATACCGACTTCGCTAATGTTTCATCGGCCATTACAATAACATCAGTGACAGACACTTTGCTATTGAGGTCAAGCCAAACTACAGAACAACTGACTTGGGTAATTATTGGTTTTACGGTTATTATGCTTCAACCTATTCTCGCTGTTCTTTTTCCCGAAGGGAATCCTGAAGGGAAGAAGAAGTAGAAGAATCAATATGATTGTTATACTTCCAAGACCCTAACAGAAAAAGAAGTAGCCCTGCCCATAAAGTAATCATACCGCCCCAGATGTTACCATTATTCAAGTTTTCAATTTTAAGCATACACACCCCAAAAACAATTACAGCTATGCCGAGCATACCTACAAGAAACCACATATCTTTTGGTTCTTTTGCTCCGAATATCCACATGCAGCCGCCAAATAGCCAGTCCCGCACCCGCTTCTTTGCTCTCTCTGCCATCTGCTTGGCTCCGCATCCCTCGACTTTTGACAGCGAAAAGTTTTTTTTGGCATCCCTTAAGAACTTGACAGAACCACCAAAATAAATAGCCAATATTGAAAAGACGACACAGATAATAATTGAGAGAAAAGCAAACAACAGAGAATGCAAAATTAAGGAAAAAATGAAGCATAACAAGCCCGCAATAAGACCAAACATACACACAAATTGCCAATCAGCTATTATCCTCTGCCATCTGCTTGACTCCGTTATCCCTCGACATTTTACAGAAGAATTAGGAAAACTCAAAATCTAAGCCCTCCCTCGAAGAGTTGACAGAACCCCTTGTATGCTTGGCTTTCCGAATGTTGTTTGTGTCACAGATTTCTTTTCTCCTAAAATTAAGTCCGATTGCCTACATAGCAACCTTTTACTAAACAATCTTTACATGAACCCTCTGAAGGTGTGCCTTTTCGTGGGCAATCAAACATAATTTGCATAGCTTTGTTAAAGCCATATTTTTCTTCAAGTTTATGATTCTCAGCCATAACCCAATCGCCACGAGCCGCTATGAAATTCCAAAGTTTCTGACATGCCTTTTTAGGTGTGCATGTTTTCTCGCTGCAGTGATTGCATGGACTAACGAAAGGGCAATCTTTCCACGTTATATGTTCATAGGGTATTGCTTGAGTCATGGGTTTTCACTTGGTCTATTTTTTTCTGATACCGAAGATGATTCAGGTTTTCCAAAATAAAACTTGAAGATTTTATAGGTAACATATACGGTACAAATTAAACTATAGACTGTACCAGCCGCTATTAGCCCAACCCATAAAGATGTTAAAATATCCATTTATTTTTCCTCACTTGTTCTATTTTTTTCTGATAAAGAAGAACGTAATTTAACCTCAAATTCTCGGATGTAATTTACATGCCTTTCAATGTCAGCAATCAAAGCTTCTGTTGCTTCTGCTTTTGTGTCGAAAACTATTTCTTTATAGAGGCTTGGTGAATGGTCGATTATTAAATAAACATAACTTGATGTTGTCCAAACGTCAGGATGATAACTCCATTTCTTAAAAAGCCAATCCCTATAGTATTCACCATAGACTTTGCAGATTTGGTCAATGTGAGCTTGCTTATTTATTCGCACTAAGCCACAAAGAAGGCATCTCCCCCATATCGAGAGATTCTCTCTATAATGGTTACGTAAAGCATTAGCTCTTTCTGGTGTATCATCAATAGGTAAACCTGCTAAATCCTCTTCTTTCAAAGGAACCAAAGTTTCCCAGTTCTGTGAGTGCATACAAACATTCGGCATTATACTTTCTCCTTTAGCTGTTCACTTTCGCAATTTTTAAGTACGGGTAAACTAACGTTAGAGAGGTTTTGTTTTTCATGTTGCGTTTTAGCTTTTGCTAAGATAACTCTAAATTGGTCTATATTCTTAATTGGTTTCATGGGGTTGTGT
>Ga0172381_10000500_pt1 | contig 47132 bp, 52 predicted proteins | sample Leawel6488metaG_FD_119754 | JGI IMG/M metagenome (GOLD analysis project Ga0172381, IMG submission 119754) | Leachate microbial communities from a municipal landfill in Southern Ontario, Canada - Leachate well 64-88 metaG | ecosystem: Engineered > Solid waste > Landfill > Unclassified | place... | reverse complement strand
TGAAAAAGATACATTTATTGTTGCCGGCACAAACGCACTTTTAATTTCAACCATCGGTTCTTATGTTGAGATGGACGCCATTACTGCTGATACTGATTGGACTTATACTGTAGGTGCTGCTGACGCTACTACTTTTACTGCAACAGCTACAAGATCTAGTGGTACTTATAACGCTAAAACCATTACTCTTAATCAAGCCGGTACTTTTGCGGGAACATTTGTTTTGTAACCTTTGAATTTCTAATAGAGTGAATATGAATAAAGGTTTTAACCTTGTTGAATTAATTGTTGTCTTGGTAATCGTTGGTATTATTATCACTTTTGCTGCTCCTCAGTTTGGAGTAACAAAAGAGCGTGCTTTAGATAAAGAAGCGAAAGCTACTGTGGCACTTATTCAGGCAGCTGAGAGGATTTATAAAATGGAAGCTGGATTTTATTATCCTCCTGCTGCATCTACTAGTGTAGTCGCTGATATTAATACTTGGTTGAAACTTGATCTTTCTGCTGCAGCCCCATCCTGGACTTATGCGGTGGATGATAGCAATAAACGTACAACAGCTTCGCGTAAACCCAGCGGAAGCAGGGTTTGGACCCTAACTTTTAGCGGAGATACCCCTGTTTGTACTGGTACAGCATGTCCGCCTTAATTTCCAAGGATTTTTCTCTAACTGTAAAGTATCATAGGCATGTAAAAGGATTTACTTTATTAGAAATTATTGTAGCTACATTATTGTTTTCCTTAGCAACAGCAGGAATGGTTAGCATTTTTGTGGGTGGAAAACGGCAAGTGATGCATGTTAGGGATCGTACAGCTAGCAGTGAAATGGGTAAGTTGTTTCTTGATCCGCTGCAGTTAGATGTGCGTCAGGATACATGGGGCCTAGGTTTTGCTGAGAATGCTCTTACAGTAGGTACTACTTATTGTGATAGTGATGGTGGTCATACTCAAAACAGAAGTTGTCCTGCCTTAACTAACCGAAAGCTTAATAATATTGAATTTTCCAGCACATATACTACGGATATGGTTGGTACTAATTTGCGCCGGGTGAAGGTCAAAGTTAATTGGACAGAAAACTAGCCTCAAATTATGGCTAAAAGATGCTGTGGGGTAACGCTTATAGAATTAACGATGGTTATTGTTTTAATGTCGCTAGTTTTTTTGGGTTTTTTTAGTATTGTAGTGTTTAGCGGCGAACAAGTAAAAAGCGCGATTAACCGCTCTAAAGTGCAAAATGAAATATCGTATGCACTTGAATTTATGAGCAAGTACGTCCAGCAAGGTATTGGAAATTCTGCCAATCCTTCAATTAAGGCGTATGCTACAGGTTTTCAGGTGGGTGTAGATTTTAATCCTATCCAGACGCCAGGAATTTTCTCCGACGATAGTTCAATAATTTTTTCTTTAAGCGGAAATCAACTTAGTGCCACTTGTACAAATTCTGTTACAGGTTCCGGTTGTCCTTTTACCAATGAAACACTTTCAAGTAGAATTGCCGGGTCACTGGTAACTGGAACGATAATGCCGGAATCTCCAACTGAAGGTTTTTATGTTAGGATTACTGATCAGGGTATGGCGGTGGATATCGGTTTATCGGGGAGGTATAAGCCCGCCGTTGCAGCCGGGCAGGATAATCCTCAAATTTCTATGAGAACGCGTTCAGTCAGCCTTAATTCCTCTGCGCATTAAATTTTCAATCAACCTTCCTTTTTTAGTATTTTTAAATTGCTAATTTTTTTAAAATATGATAAATTAAGCCGCTATTTTAAGTTTTTATAAAGAGGCAACTTTGGGGCTGTGGCTCAGTTGGGAGAGCACCTCGTTCGCAACGAGGGGGTCGGGGGTTCGACTCCCCCCAGCTCCACTTTTAAAAATCTAATGATTTATAAAACATTTTTCCTGTCTTCATTTTTTGTATTTTTTTTATTTTTGAACTGTAACGCTGCAGTAAAGCCGTCAGAATTCGGCGGTCAATTTTATCCAGATCAAAAAGAAGAATTGACGTCGATGGTTGATAATTTTTTGAAGAAAGCTGAACCGAAATCAATTTTGGGCAATGTTTTTATGTTGATTAGCCCGCATGCCGGATACGGTTATTCCGGACAGACTGCCGCATTTGGTTACAAGTTAATCAAAGGTAAGCCTTATAAAACGGTAATTATTCTAGGTGCAAATCATCATAAGGATTTTAGTGGAGCTGTAGTTTATGATCAGGGTGCTTTTACTACTAGCCTGGGACGAATTGAAATTGATGAGGAGTTTGTTAAAACACTGCGTAGTAAGGGCCTCGAGATTTTTATGGACCAGTCTTATTTCAATAATGAGCATTCGATTGAAGTGCAGTTACCTTTTTTACAGCAAACGTTGAGTGGTTTTAAGATTGTTCCGGTTATTGTCGGTGATTGTTCGCTGGATGCTTGTAAGAATATCGCGCGTTTACTTAATGTGGCAATTGGGGAACGAGGAGATGTTTTAGTGGTTGTGTCTACCGATTTATACCATGGTTATGATTTTGAAGAGGCTGTTAAGGTGGATGCATTTACGCTGGAGTTAATTAAAAAATTGGATTATGAGGGGTTGTATTATGCGCTTCGTGATCAAAAGGCCCAGGCTTGCGGAGGATTCGCCCTGGTAACTGCATTAAGATTAGCTAAAGCCAGAGGATCTCAAGCGGCAGAAGTGCTAAGTGAAACTGATTCTGTTATTGTCACCGGAAGATTTACTAAAGGAGAGTGGGTTGTGGGCTATGCTAGTGTTGCCCTTGTAGACAAAGGAGAAAATATGTTAAATATTCAGCAGAGAAATAAGCTATTAAAAATTTCCCGGGAGGCAATCGAAACTTATTTAAAAACTAATAAAAAATTACAAATTACTGAAAATGATCCGTTATTAAACCAAGAAATGGGTTGCTTTGTTACGCTGAATAAAAATGGTAATTTAAGGGGGTGCATAGGGAATCTTACGGGTAGTCAGCCATTGTATTTGATGGTGCGCGATATGGCAGTTGAAGCAGCAGTTGGTGATTCACGTTTTGCCGAGCTTAGTTTAGCCGAGCTCAACGAAATCCGGATCGAAATTTCTGTGCTATCGCCTTTAAAACGAATTGCTTCCGCGGATGATATAGAATTGGGAAAACATGGAGTTTTAATTCGTAAAGATATGCAGGGTGGAGTGTTTTTACCCCAGGTAGCTACGGAAACAGGTTGGAGTAAGGAAGAATTTTTAAATAATCTTTGTACTCAAAAAGCAGGATTACCTAGCGGCGCTTGGAGAGATAAAGCTACAGAGATTTATATTTTTAGTGCTGAAGTATTCTCGGAAAAGGAGCACTAAGATGAATCGTTTTTTTATTGATAAAATTGAGATACGAGATAATATTGTTCTTTTTAATGATTCTGAACAATTACATCATTTAAGGGATGTGCTCAGGATTAAGCTGCTTGAAAAAGTGGCAGTTTTTGATAATTCGGGTAATGAATATATTGTTTCAGTTTCTGAGATAAATTCTCTTTCGGCAAGATTTGAGATAATAGAAAAAAAACAACATGGTGATTTGGGAATTAAGATTACCGTCGCCTGCGCAATTCCGAAAAAAGTAAAAATGGATGATATTATTGATAAACTTACTCAATTGGGTGTTGAATGCGTGATTCCGATTGAGACAGAACGGGTAATTGTTAAATTAGATAAACAGAAAAAAGTCGAGCGTTTGGAGCGTTGGACTAAAGTTGCTTTAAGTGCCACTAAACAAAGCCAGCGAAGCAAATTGCCGATTATTAAGCCGATATGCGATCTGAAAGATGTAGTTTTAACTTCGAATAGTTTTGATTTGAAATTAATACCTACACTAGAGGGTAAGCGGAAAACTCTAAAAGAATTATTTAATGGTGCGCTTAAGAAGATTGATACTGTAATGGTTCTTATTGGCCCAGAGGGTGATTTTACGCCCGAAGAAATTGCTTTAGCAGAAGGAGCAGGTTTTTTGCCGGTAACTCTGGGTGCTCAAGTGTTGCGAGTAGATACTGCAGCTATTGCGGTTGCAAGTTTCATAAAATTAAATGAAAACCATTAAATTTTTTACTCTAGGATGCAAGGCTAATCAGTATGATACTCAGAGTATTCGTGAAAGATTCTTAAGTAAAGGTTTCCGTGAATCCGATGGAGATAATCTGCCGGATTATTTTTTAGTGAATACTTGTACTGTTACCTCCGGGGCTGATCAAAAGTCCCGCAATATTATCCGCAGGTGTATTAAAAACAATCCAAAAGCAAAAGTAATCGTAACCGGGTGTTTAGCTGAAAAAGATTATGCGTCTTTAGCTGATATTCAGGGAGTCAGTTTAGTTATTAGAAAAAGTTTTTTTCCTGAAGGAGTAAGCAGTTTTAGTGAGCATACGCGGGCTTTTTTAAAAATCCAGGATGGTTGCAGCAATTTTTGTACATATTGTAAAGTAGCTTTGGTGCGCGGGAAAGAGCGCAGTAAAGAGCTAAGAGATGTGGTGCAAGAGGCCCGACAGTTAGTTGCCTGCGGGTATAAAGAGATTGTTTTAACCGGTATTTGTCTGGGTGCTTATGGCAGAGATCTTAAACCTAAAATGAGTTTGGTTGATGTGCTTAATGCATTGGAAAAAATTGATAAGCTAGGGCGTATAAGAATAAGCTCGATTGAGGCAGGAGATGTTTCTGCTCCGTTGATTGAATGCTTAAAAAGAAGTAAAAAATTTTGTCGGCATCTGCATATCCCGATTCAAAGCGGAGATGACCAGATTTTAAAACTTATGAATCGTAGGTATACAAGTCAAAAGTATTCTGATCTAATTGTTAAATTAAGACGGAGTATTACAGGTATTTCGATCACTACGGATTGCTTGGTAGGTTTCCCCCGGGAAACAGAAAAAAATTTCCAGAATACACTTGATTTGATAAAAAAAATAATGCCGTTAAAAACTCATATTTTTCCATATTCTGCTCGCCCCGGAACGAAAGCTGTGGTTTTTGATAAAATAGTCCAACCGGAAGTTATTAAGTTGCGTTGCAAGAAATTGGAACAAGCTGCTAAAGTTACCCAAAAAATATTTATGCAAAAGTTTGTTTCCAAAAAAACTTTGGTTCTAATCGAGGGTATAGCGCAAGACCGGCAAGATATTTTAGAGGGACTAACCGATAATTACCTTAAGGTAAGAATACCCTTTAAGTTTGGCCTAAAGAATGAAATTGTCCAGGTTAAGCTTAAATCTATCTCCGGGGATAGTTTTACCGGGGAATGTATTGACAAAATTTAGTTTAGGGGTAAAATTTACACCAAGAAAGAGAATAATTTATGAAAACACGTATTTATTATCATCATACTGATTGCGGCGGAGTAGTTTATTACGCTAACTATTTAAAGTTTTTAGAAGAAGCGCGTACTGAGTACTTCGAGTTAAAAAATTCCTCGATTAAAGAATTGGCGCTTGCTGGAGTTATGTTTGTGGTAGCTCGCCAGGAAATTGATTATAAATTTCCTGGTAAATATGCTGATGAGTTAGATATTCAGACTAAAATCGGAGAAACTACCGGGGTGCGTATTGAGTTTTTGCATGAAATTTACAATCAAAACAAGCAGTTAATTGTTAAAGCCAGGACTATTCTTGTTTGTGTTGATAAGAATTTTAAGCCGCAAGCCATTCCTGAAGACCTGCGTAGAAAACTAATCTGATTTGTTTAAAATTTTAAGGAAAAATGGAAAATCTTAAGCTTCTAAAAATTAGGCGCAGCGTGAGGAATTTCCAGAACAAGAGTATCCCTCAGGGTGAATTGGAGGAAATTGTTGATGCCGCCAGGTTTGCCCCTACGGCAAGAAATGTGCAGCCTTGGGAATTTGTAGTGGTAACGGATAAGAATACATTAAACCATTTGGCTCAAGCAGCAGAAAACGGAAGATTTATTGCTCAGGCTGCTGCTTGTATTGTGGTATTTTCCATAGATACAAAATATTTTTTAGAGGATGGAAGCGCTGCTACTTGCAATATTCTTTTGGCGGCAACTGCCTTGGGAATAGGATCCTGCTGGGTAGCTGGTGATAAGAAATCCTATTGTCAGGAAGTAACTGATTTGTTAAATGCGCCTAAGGATATGAAATTGATTAGCCTGATTGCTCTTGGTTATCCGGAAGAGAAAAATGCATTTAAGGCTGTGGTTAAAAAAGAGCTTAGAGATTTAATCCACTGGGAGAAGTTTTAATGCCGGGATTTGTCTGGTCGAGCAATTCGGGGTGTTTATTGCCATTTTTAATTATTTTTAATTTATTTTTCGGTAGATTGATTTTTAATTCAACCCGTTTATGGTTAGGTGTTGAGGCAGTATTGGTTTTAATATTTGTAATTAAAATTAATATTTTAGCTCGTAAAATTAACCGTCAATTTAAGCCCAACAGTAAAATTGTTGATATTCAGGGTTATGTGGTTGAAGAGGATAAAAAGCTTAAGTAATTTATCATGCCGATTAAATTTTCTCTGGTTATACCTACCTATAATGAAGAAAAAAATTTAAAAAATTTATCCCAGCAGTTAGTTAGTGTTTTGAGTAATCTTAACCTTGATTTTGAAATTATTATTGTTGATGATAATAGCCCCGATGGAACTTGGATTATTGCGGAAGATTTGGCTAAGCAGGATAGAAGGATAAAACTAATCCGCCGCAGGCATGAAAGAGGGCTGGCTAGTGCAGTTGTTTCGGGATGGGGTGCTTCTGAGGGTGAAATTTTAGGGGTTATCGATGGCGATATGCAGCACCCTTTTGCAGTTTTGGCAGAGATGATTAAGATGATTCTCGATGATACCGGTATTGATATTGTAGTTGCCAGCAGGTACGCAACAGGTGGGAAAATTTTAAAAGGATGTTTTTGGCAAGGAATTAGGTCAAAATTGGCTACTTTTCTAGGGAAAATTATTGTTTCTAAGATATTTAAATTAATTAAAGACCCATTGTCAGGTTATTTTATATTGCGCCGGCGAGTCATCGCTGGGGCGAAGTTTTCGCCTATTGGTTTTAAAATTCTTCTTGAGGTTTTGGCAAAAGGCAGATACAAAAAAGTTGTTGAGGTGCCTTATCTTTTCGGGCGGCGAGAAGCAGGTAGTAGTAAATCAGACTTAAGCCAGTCTTTTATTTCCTTGGTGCATTTTATCAGATTAAGATTAATTTCTGTTGACAAATAATGCAGCCATGTTAAAGTATGGGCTAAATTTTTAAAAATTACAAAAAGGTAATAAATTTATATATCTATGAAAGGAGCGCAGTAAAAGTGGGTTTTGATCTATTATTATTGGCACCGGTAGGTTCAATTCTGGCTTTAGGTTTTGCTTTATATCTGGCTTTAAGCATCCTGAAAATGGATGAAGGCACGGATAAGATGAAAGAAATCGCTCATGCAGTACGTATTGGAGCGCAAGCTTATTTAAGGAGACAATATCTAGGCGTTTCTATGTTTTTTGTGGTTGTATTTTTTATCCTCTTGGCTATGGCCTTGAAGAATTATTTGGTTATATTTGTACCTTTTGCCTTTTTAACCGGAGGAATTTTTTCAGGTTTATCCGGTTTTATTGGCATGAATATTGCAACACAATCTTCTAATCGTACTGCCCAAGCAGCTTCTAAAAGTTTAAATTCAGGCCTGCGTGTTGCTTTTTCAAGCGGTGCGGTTATGGGGCTTACGGTGGTAGGTTTAGGTTTATTGGATTTAAGCATTTGGTATTATTTTCTAAATTGGTATTATTCTTGTCATACAATTCCTCTTGGCACGGATAAAATCGCGGCAATCACTTCCACCATGCTTTGTTTTGGCATGGGTGCTAGTTCTATGGCTTTGTTTGCCAGGGTCGGCGGAGGAATTTTTACTAAGGCCGCAGATGTTGGTGCAGACTTAGTCGGGAAAGTTGAAGCAGGTATTCCTGAAGACGATGCACGTAACCCGGCAGTTATTGCTGATAACGTTGGCGATAATGTCGGTGATGTTGCCGGTATGGGTGCTGATCTTTATGAATCATATGTTGGTTCAATTGTTGCAACTTCTGCTCTTGGTGTTGCTGCTGGTTTAGGTGTTGCCGGAGTGACTGTGCCTATGGTTATGGCTGCAATCGGAGTTTTTGCTTCGATCGTTGGTACATTTTTCGTAAAAAGCGGGGAACAAGCTAGTCAAAAAGCACTTCTGGCAGCCTTGCGTAAGGGTGTATTTACCAGCTCGTTCTTAGTTGCGATAATTTCATTCTTTTTAGTTAAATATACTTTGGGTGCTGATCATTTAGGTGTTTACTGGTCGGTTTTGGCAGGTTTAATTGCCGGGGTGTTGATTGGTTTATGTACTGAGTATTATACTTCCAGCGGCTTTAAACCAACTCGTTCAATTGCTGATGCTGCGTTGACTGGCCCGGCAACTGTAATTATTGGTGGTATTGCTGTCGGTATGATGTCAACCGCAATTCCGGTTATTATTGTCTGTGTTGCTATTTTAATTAGTTTTTTTGTATCTGGCGGCGCAGCAAATTTTAATGCCGGCCTTTATGGTATTGCAATTTCAGCAGTTGGCATGCTTTCGACTTTAGGTATAACTTTAGCTACGGATGCCTACGGCCCTGTTGCCGATAACGCCGGTGGAAATGCCGAAATGTCAAAACTGCCTCCTGAAGTACGTAAAAGAACTGATGCTTTGGATTCTTTAGGCAATACTACTGCAGCAACTGGAAAAGGATTTGCTATTGGTTCAGCTGCTTTGACCGCGTTGGCATTAATTGCTGCCTATAAAGATCAGGTCTTACTTTTTGGCAAAGATATTAATACTAGCATGATGAACCCTACTGTATTGGTGGGTTTATTCTTAGGAGGCATGTTGCCATTTCTGTTTTGTTCTTTAACTATGCGCGCAGTTGGCCGGGCAGCAGGCAAAATTGTGGTTGAAGTACGCCGGCAGTTTAAAGAAATTATTGGTATAATGGAAGGAACAGCTAAGCCGGATTATGCGCGCTGTGTTACCATTGCTACTGCAGCAGCGCAGAAAGAAATGATTGCTCCATCTCTTTTGGCTATTGCGGCTCCTATAATAGTAGGCTTGTTAATTGGTATTGATGCAGTTGCCGGGCTTTTGATGGGTGCCACTGTTACGGGGTTTGTTTTAGCGGTTATGATGGCTAATTCTGGTGGTGCTTGGGATAATGCCAAGAAATTCGTAGAAGAGGGTAATCATGGCGGTAAAGGTTCGCCTGCGCATAAAGCTACGGTTGTTGGGGATACAGTTGGTGATCCATTTAAAGATACTTCTGGCCCAAGCTTAAATATCTTAATTAAGCTTATGTCAATGGTTTCTATTGTGTTTGCTTCATTTATTATTAAAAATACATTATTTAAGTAATTTTAACTTTAAGATTAAAATACCCCTGCTTCCCAACTGATCGGGAAGCAGGGGTATTTTTTACTTTTTATAGAAGTTTTTTCTGTTATAATTGTAGCTATGGATGATTTGAAATTTGTCCAAGGCTGCCTTAAAGGTAATAAAGAATCCTGGTCTGAGTTCCTTTCGCGTTATTCCCGCCTAATTTATAACTACATTTATAGTACCTTAGCTGTTAAGGGCAATAATATTCCCAATGAGCAAATTGAAGATATCTTTCAAGAGATATTTCACGCTTTAATTAAGGACAATTACAAGAAATTATCTACTTATAAAGCTAAGAATGGTTGTTCTTTAGCTAGCTGGCTTAGGCAGGTTACGATTAATTTTACTATTGATTATTTACGTAGACTCAAGCCTGTTGTCTCAATTGATGCGCAGGATGAAGAAGGTTTCAGCTTAGCTGATACTCTTGCGGATTTTTCACCGAATGCCGCTGAATTTCTTAAAGATCAAACTAAGCGTGAAACTTTGCGGGAGTGTATAGGTTTATTGGAATCTGATGAGCAGTATTTCCTTGAATTGATGCTTAATCAGGGGTTAGCTTTAGAGGAGATTAAAGATTTTCTTAAAATTAGCCGTGGTGCAGTAGATATGCGTAGGAGAAGGGTATTAGAGAAGCTCCAGGATTGTTTTAAAAAAAAGGGATTTTTCTAGTTAGATTTAATAGTTTGATGCGTCTATTGAGTTGGGGGAAGTATGCTTAATAATTTAGAAAAAATAATAAGGTTTATTTATAGAGAATGGAAAACTAACTTTCGTTTTGTAGTCCAGGATCATCTAAGCGAAGAAGATCTGATTTGTTTTCTTGAAAATAAGTTCACCGCTAAAGATAAACAGATAATTCAGAAGCATTTGGTTAGCTGTGATGTTTGCGCTGAGTATATTAGCGTTCAGCTTAAGATAAAACCGCATTTAAGCTTAGATGTATCTAAGGCGTTATTAGAGAAAATTGAAAAATTAGTTATGGAAGATGTAAAAGAAAATTTAATTGAAATATTTCTTAAGCTTAAAGATCAAGCTTTAGAGATCATTCAAACCACTGGCGATGTGCTTGTTGGCCAGGAGTTAGTTCCTGCTCCAGTTTTACGCAGCCGCCAAATTAATGAATTTAAGGAAGAAGTGAGCATTTTAAAGGATCTTAAACAGGTCAGGATATTGGCTAAAATTACAAATAAAAATTCCCAGAGCTTTAATCTTACAATTACAGTTAAGGATAAAGTAAGCCAAAAGTTTTATGAAGGTTTAAGAATAACTTTAATTAAAGACACAATTGAGTTAGAGTCATATATAGTTGATTCGGGCAACAGCTTTTTTGAAAATATTCTACCGGGTGAATATGTAATCCAGGTAAGCAAGCAAGATCAAAATATTGCTGTGATTAACTTAAAAGTAAAAGTTTAACTTTATGCCCTATGCTGAAACATTAACTTTAGAAGTTTTTAACCAACAGGATGGTCTTAAAATAGGTTTGTTTAATCGCGGCCAAATTGTCCCTACTTTGCGTTATTATAGTCAAGTAGGGGTTTCTTTTAGTGAAGTAAGGCGATTAAGCGCGGAAATGGTTAGTGTTCTGAATTTGCCAGCCAATGACAATATTTCTAAATTAGAGCAATTAAGAAATTTACGAAAAACAGGTCAATTGCTTTGGAATAGTCTGCTTAGCCGTTCAATTAAAGAAAAGTTGAAAAGCATCTCGTATACAGAGTTAACTCTATGTTTGGATGAAGAATTAATTCATATTCCCTGGGAACTAATTTTTGATGGTATTGATTTTCTTTGTTTGAAATTTAGCGTGGGCAGATTAGTGCGCAGCAAGGGGGAGTCTGTTATGCTGCAATATCGTAATTTGTCTGATAGCTTGAGAATGTTAATTTTAGTTGATCCTAACGCTGATTTGAAATCTGCTTATGCTGAAGGTTTAAATATCAAAAATCAGTTTAATCATAAAAATAAAAAAGTTTATATTGATTTTAAATCGACGAATATTGACAAAGCCTATGTGAAGAAAAATATCTGTGACTATGATATTGTGCATTTTGCCGGACACTGTGAATTTAATAGAAAAGACAGCAGGAACAATGGCTGGGTTCTAAGTGATGGGGTATTTAAGGTTGAGGATATTCTTAGAATGGGGCATAGTTGTAGCTTACCGGCTCTGGTATTCTCGAACGCCTGCAATTCTGCTCAAGTAAAATTAGCTTTAATTGATTCAGGGTATCAAAATGATAATTATGGTATGGCTAACGCATTCTTATTTGCCGGAGTAAGGCATTATATCGGCTCAATCCGCAAAATCGAGGATAATGCTAGTGTAATATTTGCCCGTGAATTTTATATGAAACTTATCTCCGGCAAAAGCGTGGGTGAATCTTTGTACCTGGGTAGATTGAAATTAGTCCGAGAGTATGGTTTAAGTAGTTTGCATTGGGTAAATTACCTGCTTTATGGTGAACCAGGGTTTATTTTTTTTAAGGTTTTTAGACACCAAAGAAATCCATCAAAAATAATCGCATTTTATAAAAAATTTAAACTTAAAATTAGCGTAATAGTTGTTAGTATCGGCCTGGGTATCTTGTCGATTTTTTGGTTGCCTAAAATTAATCCCAGTAAGGTGTATCTATTTTATAACTCTCAAGCCCAATATAATAAAGGTAATAATTTGGGGGCGATAAATTCAGCTGAACGTTTAATCCGCCTGGATCAGGATTTTTTGAGAGTTTATCCAGTTATTGCTAATGCTTACCAACGATTAGGCCAAAAGGATAAGGCTTTAAAATATTATTTTGACTATGTGCTAAAAAGTGAACAAATGAATAATAAAAATCATTTGACTCTTGCTTATATAAAACTGGGATGGTTTTATCAGCTGGATGGCCAATATGATAAAGCAGAGCAGTTGTATGTTAAGGCAATAAGTTTAAGCCGGGAATTGAAAAATAAACAAAACGAAGCTTTGGTTTTAAGAAAGTTTGCTGTTTGGAACATAGATAAAAAAAATTATGACCAAGCCTTAGATTTATTAACTAAGAGCGTTTCAATAAACTTGGAGTATCCGCATAATTTTGAAAATATTAGGAATTTGGCTTGTGATTATTTTGATATAGGTTTGGTTTTTGTGAATAAAGATGATTATGCCGGGGCAAAAGAATTTTATGGGAAAAGCCTTAAAATCTTTGAAAATTTAAATTTGAAAAACGAACTGAGTGATTGTTATTTTAATTTAGGAGAGGTTTATATTTTCGAGAAGGAATATCAAAGAGCTTTAGATTACTATTTCAAAGGATTAAAAATCGACCAAGAGCAAAATAATAAAGTCGGTTTGGCTTGTGATTATAATATGATTGGAGAATTGTATTTGGAGATGGACGATTTAGTTAGGGCAGAAGATTATTTTAAACAATCGGTTATTCTATCTGATGAGACTAAGAGCCGTCCGGAATTAGCTAATGCCAGCTATAATCTTGGAATATTGTATAAAAAACTAAGTAAAAAAAATTTAGCTAGAGAATATTGGCGAAAAGCGCAGGAAATATTTAGGTTAATTGAACCTGAGAAATATCAAGAAATCCGCAAGCAATTGCTGGAGTTGGACTCAATTTAAAAGTAAAACTGCTTTAGCGCTAAATTAAGAATATTTAAAAAACTAAAATAAATACTTGACAGTTATTATTTATTTGTTATACTCTACTATGTTGATAGACTTAGTAGTGAATAGGAGGAAAAGATGAAGATTACATATAAAGGTGATTATGCATTAAAAGCTTTATTGGATTTAGCTGTTCACTATGAACTGGGAGTGTCTACGATTAATGATGTTGCGAAGCGTATTGATGCCCCGGTTAAATTTTTAGAACAAGTCCTTTTAGATCTAAAAAAAGGCGGTTTTGTCGAAAGCCGGAGAGGTAATGTAGGCGGGTATCATCTAGCCAAAGATCCGGCTGAAATTACTTTAGGCCAGGTAGTGCGTTATATTGATGGGCCGATTGAGCCTATTTCTTGTGTAGAAAAAAACTATGCTAAATGCAGTGATTTGAGTTGTTGTCTTTTTAAAGGAATTTGGCAAAAAGTAGCTAATGCTACTTCAGATATTATTGATAATGTAACATTTGGCGATTTAGCGGACAAGATTAGTGCTAAAGATAAAGTTTTTGCTTATTCAATTTAACAATCCGCGTTTATAATGAATTATGCGGGTAAGGAGTTATTCAATGAGTATTAAGCCCAAAGTAACTAAAAATATAGTTAACGATGCAATTATAAAAGAGATCAGCGATGCCGTAGAAACTTTGAGTTTTGGAACGGTAACTGTTAAGGTGCATGATAAAAAGATCACGCAGGTAGAAGTCGCTGAGAAAAAACGTTTTGATGATGTTTGGAAGATCGAGGAAGGAGGTGGTATTTAAGGAGGGTGTTGGCATTATTTAGATTAACCGGACTTACCGGAATCCTTTTTATCTATTAAAATTATAATTTCCCGATACGACCAGATAGCTGGAGTAAGGTGAAAAGTATTGGGAGGTTTAAGATGAAGAAGTACATTATTTTAACAGCGTTGTTCTTGTTGGTTTTTGGTTCTTTGACAAGTGAAGTGTTCGCCGGGCCGCCATTCAATAACTTAGAAGGCGTAGGAGGCGTGGCATTTAACCCGTTAGCTTATTTGGCTGATTCCGGAGAAGAGCTAATTAAAATCGGCGATACTAGTATTCTGGCTAAACCGAGATTTGGAGCCTGGTATGTGAATTTACCGGATGCTAAAATCGATTGGACATCATTTGGAGTTGCGACAACTTTGCTTAAGAGACTGGAAATTTCATATGGTTTTCAAAATATTTCCTGGGAAGCTCATCCGACATTCCATAAAAATAATATCGGTGCAAAATTATTGATATTAAAAGAAAATTCTTTTGATACAAAATTTGTGCCGGCATTTTCTATCGGAACCATATATAAAGATACCAGTAATAAGTCTTTGCGTGAAGCAGGGGTATCGTCACTGCGTTCAAGCGGACAAGATTGGTATGCCGTAGCAACAAAAACGATCTCATTGTTTCCTGTGCCGGTAATTATATCTGGTGGGCTGTTTTCTACCCAAGAGTATGTAACCGGTGTACTTGGGTTTAGCGATGATCGGAAACTGACCGGGTTTGCTAATGTCGATGTCGTGCTTCCTCACGGTTTTGTGGTTGGTTATGAATTTAAAGAGGGAGCGCGATTTTCAGATGTTCAAAATGCAAACTATTGGGATGCGCATTTAGCCTGGATTCCTAACAATAACTTTACGTTGATTGCTGCTTATACGGCAACCGGAGATTATGGTAAAACTGGAAACACCAGAACAGGCCTGGGTAATGGTTTTGTATTAAGCGCCCAGTATGCGTTTTAAAAGAAAAGGATTAGTAATAAATATAGGTAGGAGAGGAAAACTCTCTTACCTATATTAAGTGGATAGAAAGAGATATAAAATGAGTAGAGTATTAGAAATTTTAGCGAAATTATTTAAGAAACAGAAGGTAAACGAAAGGAGTAATAAAGTGAGTAAAATCGATAATCAACTAAAAGTAGAAACACTAGCATTACATGCGGGTCAGGAGCCGGATCCAACTACTGGCTCTCGGGCAGTTCCGATTTACCAGACAACATCGTATCAGTTTAAAGATACCGATCACGCTGCTAATCTGTTTGGCTTAAAAGAATTTGGTAATATCTATACGCGGCTTATGAATCCGACAACTGATGTTTTCGAAAAAAGGATTGCGGCTTTAGAGGGCGGTGTGGGAGCTTTGGCGACTGCCAGCGGCCAGGCGGCGATTTCTTTGTCGTTACTAAATATCGCTCAGGCCGGTGATGAGATAGTTTCGGCGGATAATCTCTATGGTGGCACATACAACTTGTTTCATTATACGTTTGCCCGTCTCGGAATTAAAGTGAAGTTTGTGCCTTCTGGGGATTTAAACGCGTATCAAAAGGCGATTACCCCAAAGACTAAAGCTATTTACGCTGAATCTATAGGTAACCCTAAAAATGATATTGCGGATTTGGAAGGTATATCCAAAATCGCTCATAAAAACGGTATACCATTTATTTTGGATAATACGGTAACTCCTTATTTATTAAGGCCGTTTGATTTTGGCGTGGATATCATAGTTTATTCCGCGACAAAGTTTATCGGAGGCCATGGTACCTCTCTTGGCGGGCTAATTGTTGATTCCGGCAAGTTTGACTGGACCAACGGAAAATTCCCGCTTATTGCTGAACCGGAACCAAGCTATCACGGAATAAACTTTGTGGAAGCCTTAAAACCGCTTGGCAATATTGCTTATATTATTAAGGCGCGGGTTACCCTATTAAGAGATCTTGGACCGACGGTTTCTCCGTTTAATTCGTTCCTATTTTTGCAGGGATTAGAAACCTTGCATCTTAGGTTGCCTCGTCATGCTGAGAACGCGCTTGCTGTGGCTAAATATTTAAAAAAACATCCTAAGGTAAGCTGGGTGAATTATCCTGGTTTAGATGATAGTTCTGAATATGAAAAAGCAAAAAAATATTTCCCAAAAGGCGCCGGAGCGATATTGGGTTTTGGTATTAAGGGAGGATTAGAAGCAGGCAGTAAATTTATTAATTCTCTTCAATTAATTTCTCACTTAGCCAATGTTGGAGATGCTAAGAGTTTAGCCATTCATCCGGCGACGACTACGCACCAACAGTTGTCCAGTGAAGAGCAGCTAGCAACCGGTGTTACGCCTGATTTTGTACGGCTTTCAATAGGTATTGAGCATATTGATGACATTATTGCTGATATTGAGCAGGCTTTAGCTAAAGTTTGATATTCGGTCTAAAAGATAGGTCGTCAGCCCTTGTGGGCAAAGGAGGAGAAAAATGGGAAGAATATTTTCAGATATCACAAAAACCGTTGGCAATACACCATTGGTAAAATTAAATCGAATCGCTGATGGGTTAGCGGCAACGGTATTGGTAAAAATTGAGTCGTTTAATCCGCTTTCAAGTGTTAAGGACCGGCTTGGAGTTGCTTTAATTGAAGATGCGGAACATCGGGGTGTGCTTAAAAAAAATACAACGATTATTGAGCCGACTAGTGGTAATACAGGCATTGCTCTTGCCTTTGTCGCAGCAGCTAAGGGCTATAAGTTGATTTTAACTATGCCTGAAACGATGAGTATTGAGCGTAGGCAATTGCTTAAAATCCTTGGTGCTGAGGTCGTGTTGACTGAAGGCGCTAAAGGAATGAAAGGGGCGGTGGAAAAAGCCGAAGAGTTGGCAAAGTCTACCCCGAATAGTTTTGTCCCGCAGCAATTTAATAATCCGGCTAACCCTGAAATCCATCGTAAAACAACGGCGGAAGAGATATGGAATGATACTGATGGAAAAATTGACATTTTAATTTCGGGGGTTGGGACCGGAGGAACGATTACCGGAATATCTGAAGTAATCAAAAAAAGAAAACCGGTTTTTAAAGCGATTGCCGTTGAGCCCGAAGCATCTCCGGTTTTATCTGGAGGGAAACCTGGTCCACATAAGATTCAGGGAATTGGCGCGGGATTTGTGCCCCAAGTTTTGAATAAAGATGTCATTGATGAAATCATTCAGGTTTCTAACGATGATGCCGGAGAGACTGCCAGGAAATTGGCAAAATCAGAAGGTATCCTTGTTGGGATTTCAAGTGGGGCAGCGGTTTGGGCGGCATTGGAAGTTGCTAAGCGAAAAGAAAATGAAGGCAAGCTTATTGTGGTTGTACTTCCGGATACTGGCGAACGGTATCTAACTACTTGGTTATTTCAGGGTGTATAAGGTGTGGTGAAGGAAATATTATGGCACAATTTAGCAATATTCTTGAGGCAGTTGGGCGCACGCCTTTAGTTAAGTTAAATAATATAACCCGGAATATTAAATCTCAGATTTATATTAAAGCTGAGTTCCTTAATCCTGGGGAAGCGTAAAAGACCGAGTTGGCCTTAAGATGATTGAGCAGGCGGAGCTTAAGGGTTGGCTGAAGCCTGGAGGAACAATTGTTGAGGCAACCGCGGGTAACACCGGGGTGGGGCTGGCTTTGGTTGCTTTGGTTGAAGAAAAGTTAGATTTCGTATTCCGACTTTAGATGTATCAATTGTTGATTTTACTTTTTGTTCAGCAAGGAAACTTCAATTGAGGAAATTGATACTCTTATAAAAAAGGCTTCGGATACTTATCTTAAAGGGTATTTGGGGTATACCAATGAGGAGCTGGTTTCTGCATATTTTGTTCATGATCGCCGTTCTTCGATTTATGATTCATTAGCCACCATGCAAAATAATATCAAAGGAGAAAAACGTTTTTTTAAGATAATTTCGTGGTATGATAATGAATGGTTATTCTAATCGGGTAGTTGATTTGGTTGGCTATATGGCTAAAAGTATGTGTTTTAGTTTGTCGTTGCGCTAACTATTAGGAAGCAAGTAAAAGTGTAAAGTTATTGGAAAATACGGAGTAAAGCATGGATAAGGAAAAGAAAACAAATCAAAGTAATAGCGTAGGTATAGTTAAAACTAAAAATTTTACTTTTGATTCGCTTAAGCTTGAAAATGGGGAAAAATTCGGACCGGTTACTTTGGCTTATGAGACCTATGGTGTTTTAAATCCGGAAAAAACTAATGCTATTCTAATTGTTCATGCGCTTACCGGTGATGCCCATGCCGCCGGAGTCCATGAAGGTAAAGATAACTTTGGCTGGTGGGATAATTTTATCGGCCCAGGAAAGGCTTTTGATACTGATAAATATTTTATTATTTGTTCTAATGTTTTTGGCGGATGTAAGGGGTCAACCGGTCCGTCCAGTATAAATCCTAAAACCGGGAAGGCATATGCGTTGGATTTTCCTCTGATTAGTATTAATGATATTGTTAATGCTCAGAAACATTTGATTGATCATTTGGGTATAGAAAAATTACTTTCGGTTGTCGGAGGGTCAATGGGGGGGCATCAGGTTTTATCCTGGTTAGCTAACTACTCAAAGAGATTGCGCAGCGCTATTCCGATTGCCACTACCATTAAGCATTCTCCGCAACAGATTGCCTTTAATGAAGTGGGCAGGCAGTCGATTATGGCTGATGCCAATTGGAAGTCCGGAAATTATTATGAAGGGTCAGCTCCGTCAAAAGGCCTGGCAGTTGCTCGAATGATTGGACATATTACCTATATGAGTGATAAATCTATGGCCGAAAAGTTTGGGCGAACCAAAAAAAGAATGAGCGAACCATTTAAATTTACCGCTGATTTTGAAGTTGAGGGTTATTTGCGTTATCGCGGAGATAATTTTGTGAAACGTTTTGATGCGAATTCTTATTTGTATATTACTAAAGCTATGGATAATTTCGATGCATCTTTTGGTAAGCCGCTGCAGGAAATTTTACGTGGAATAAAAACCAAGGTCTTGATTATTTCTTTTAAATCCGATTGGTTGTATCCGGCATACCAATCAAAAGAAATTGTTAAAGCCTGTAAATTGGCCGGAGTTGAAACAACTTATTGCGAGATTGATTCAACTTATGGACATGATGCTTTTCTGCTTGAGGTTCAAGAGGAGTCGCATTTAATCAGGCATTTCCTTAAAAAAGTATTTTATACTTATGAGGTAACCGGTGAGTACGGAGCATAAAGATATTCAATCAGATCATCAAGTAATATTGGATTTAATTAAAGAGCAATCAACAGTGCTTGATTTAGGCTGTGGTCCAGGTGATCTTTTGTATCTTTTAATTAAGGATAAAAAAGTTCACGGTCAGGGGATTGAAATTGATGACCAGGCAATTTACAAGTGTGTGGCTAAAGGATTGAATGTATTTCACGGTGATATTGATTCCGGCTTATCAGAATTTGGCGATAAGTCTTTTGATTATGTAGTACTTAATCAGAGTATGCAGCAAATTCTGCATGTTGATAAAGTTTTAGTTGATGCTTTGCGGGTAGGCAAAAAAGTAATTGTCGGCCTTCCTAATTTTGCTTATTATAAATCAAGAATACAAATGTTTTTTAGAGGCAAGGCTCCGGTAGCTGGAGCCTTGCCTTATCAGTGGTACGAAACTCCGAATCTACATTTTTTAAGTATTACTGATTTTAGGGACTACTGTCGTTTGAAAAAGATTCATATTGAGCGCAAGATTTGTCTTGGCGGGAAAAGAAAGGTGCCATTCTTGGCTAATCTATTTGCTCAGGTCGGAATATTCTTAATTTCAAAATAAAGAAAGGAGAGTTTTTGTGCCATATATTAATTTAAAATTAGTGGGTAAACTTACTAAATCGCAAAAAGAAAAGATTGCCCAGGAATTTTCGGAAACGTTATTAAGAGTTGCCGGGAAACCAAAAGAAGCCACCTATTTGGTTATTGATGAGGTGTCCGGTGAAAATTGGGCCAAAGGTGAAAAGTTATTAGGATAATATTTATTATGAACGCTTAGTTTATTGAGAAGAACTAAGCTTGTTCTCGAATTAGGAAAATACTAGAGACTTTTAAGATAATGTATAAGCCTTCAGTGACCACATATAATGAATTTTAACTATAAAATATTGAGAATATATATAGTTTGACAGCGGAATAGTTAGGATATAAAATAAATTAAATATGGGGAGGTTGCTAAAGCAGCCTGAGAGTTCTGTGCAACAAGCAGATTACCCTTAAAATAACCTGATCTGGATAATGCCAGCGTAGGGAAGATTCTAAACCCTTATGTCTGCCATAAGGGTTTTTTATTTGGGGAGGGAATGGAAAGATGTTGATAAAAATTAACGGTAAAGCTGAAGAAATAAAGACGGGATTAAGCCTTGTCGGGCTTATTTCGTTTAAAGGTTTATGTGCAGAGAAACTGGTTATTGAGCATAACTTACGCATTATCCCTAAAGAAGAATGGCAGGGTGTAGTTTTACAGGAAAATGATTCTGTTGAGATTTTAAGTTTTGTTGGGGGAGGATAAATATGGGAGATTTTTTGGAAATAGCCGGAAAAAAAATAAATAATCGCCTTTTTATTGGAACAGGCAAATTTTCCAGTTATCCGATAATGAAGGTCGCTTTAGAAGAATCCGGGGTAGATATTACAACGGTTGCGCTAAGAAGAGTTAATACCGGCTCAAAAACAGAAAATATTTTAGATTATATTCCGAGTGCTTGCAAAATTATGATTAATACTTCTGGTGCTCGAGATGCTGAAGAAGCAGTGCGGATTGCACGGCTAGCTAAAGCAGCTCAGAGCGGGAATTGGATTAAAATTGAAGTTATACGTGATAATAAATATCTTCTTCCGGATAATCTGGAGACTTTGAAGGCTGTTGAACTGTTGGTAAAAGAAGGCTTCGTTGTATTCCCTTATATGAGCCCGGATTTATCTATGGCTAGAAGAATGGTTGAGGCAGGAGCAGCTGCGATTATGCCATTAGGTTCACCAATTGGCAGCAATCGGGGGGTTAAAACCCGGGAACTTATTGAAATACTGGTTAACGAAATTAAACTGCCGGTTATAGTTGATGCCGGCCTGGGTAAGCCATCAGAAGCTTGTGAATGTATGGAGTTAGGGTGTGCTGCGGTATTAGTTAACACTGCTATAGCTATTTCTGAAAATCCGATAAAGATGGCCAAAGCATTTGCTCAAGCAGTTTATGCCGGACGTGTTGCGTACTTGTCGGGGATTCCGGCAACAAGTAAAATTGCCAACGCCTCCAGTCCATTAACAGGTTTTTTAAGAGAAGATAAAACATAATGAGTTTTTTTGATGTCTATTCTCAAAATAAAGATTTTGATTTAGAAGAATTTTTTTCGACGGTTACCTCTGATTATATAAAAGCAGCCTGCAATGAAGGGCAGCTTAGTATAAAACAGTTTGTTTCCTTGCTTTCTCCTTTAGCTGAAAATCAACTTGAAGCTATGGCGCAAAGAGCTCAAGCAATAACCAGAAAAATTTTCGGGTTAACTATCCAGCTTTATACTCCGATGTATCTGTCGAACTATTGTGATAATTCCTGCATTTATTGCGGTTTTAATTTGAATAATGATATTCCAAGAAGGAAACTTAGTTTGGATGAGGTGGAAAAAGAAGCCCAAACTATTTCGTCTAGCGGTTTAAAACACATTCTTATTTTAACCGGCGAGTCAAGAATTAAAAGCCCGGTCAGCTACATAAGGGATTGTGTTAAGATCTTAAAGAAGTATTTTACTTCTATATCTATTGAAGTTTATCCTTTGACTGAAAATGAATATGCCCAGCTTGCTCAAGAAGGAGTTGATGGGTTGGCAATCTATCAGGAAGCATATGATCAGCAGGTTTACGCAAAAATGCATATTGCCGGGCCTAAAACTGATTATCAGTTTAGGCTGGATGCTCCTGAAAGAGGCGCCAGAAGTAAAATGAGGAGTGTTTCTATCGGAGCCTTACTTGGTTTGGCAGATTGGAGGAGAGAAGTTTTCTTTTTAGGGCTGCATGCTAAGTATCTTCAGGACAAGTTTCCTGATGTAGAAATTGGGATAGCTGTCCCCAGGATTCGCCCGCAGGTTAGTGATTTTAAGCCGGCTAGCCAGGTAAGCGATAAGAATATTGTTCAAATTATTCTGGCCTTCAGGCTTTTTTTTCCGCATTTAAGCATTACGGTGTCTACGCGCGAAAATCCGGATTTTAGGGAAAATTTATTATCGTTGGGTATTACAAAAATGTCAGCTGGCAGCTCTACAAGTGTCGGCGGACATGCAGTCTATTCAAAAGATGAGAGGCAGTCCGGACAATTTGAAATCCAGGATCAAAGAACTGTCGATCAAATAAAAACAATGTTAGTAACTAAAGGATTTCAGCCTGTTTTTAAAGATTGGCTGAATTTATGAGCATGGAATCATGGATAGAAGATTTAAATAAAAAAATCGGCGCAGATAATTTTAAAAAAATTCAAGCCGCGAAAATTGGTTTAGCTGGCGCCGGCGGGCTAGGTTCAAATTGCGCTTTGAATTTAGTCAGGGTGGGTTTTAAAAGAATTACTATTGTAGATTTTGATATTGTTATGCCTGCAAACCTGGATCGGCAGTTTTATTTCTTGGACCAGGTGGGGATGAGCAAAGTGGAGGCGCTAAAAATTAATTTGCTTAAGGTAAATCCGGATCTCGATTTGAAAATAATTAAGGAAAAAATTCAGAAATCCAATGTGGAAAAATTTTTTGGTGATTGTGATGTTATTGTTGAATGCCTTGATCAAGCAGATTATAAGAGTATGCTGGTAGAGTCGGCTTTAGTTTTAAATAAATTTGTTGTAGCCGTAAGCGGAGTCGGAGGTATTGGCGCTAGCGATGATATCAAGGTCCATCAGATAAAAAAGAATTTTATTATTGTTGGCGATTTGAAATCTGATATAAAAATAAAACCGGCTTTGTCTCCCCGCGTAAATATTGCTGCAGCAAAACAAGCGGATTTAATACTTGATTTTGTTGTCCGGGGATTCTAAAGGGTAAGTTTTTAGTTATAAAATAATTTAATTATTGGGGACAGAATACTTAATATTTTAAATTAGGCATTCTGTCCCCGTATTTATTTTAGTTAGATTTTTTCACTTCCTGCGTCAATTGTCGTAGATATCCGGGGTTATTGGGATATTCCGGAAAGCGTTTCTACATAAGGAGGTGGTAAATGTCTAGAACTTTAAGTTTTATTGTTGCCTGGCTGGCTGTTTTAGTTAAGTTAACTTTAGCTCAGGATCTGGTTTGGGAGGATTTGGGCAGGGATAACCTTAATATTCAAGTGGTATTAGTTAATCCGTTAAATGCTCGGGTTATCTTTGCGGGGGTACCGGGGAATATATTAAAAAGTGATAATGCTGGAAAAATGTGGCGTAGCGTATTGGCGTTAAGGAACTCAAAACGTAATATTAATGTTTTAGCAGTAGATGTTTGTAATCCGAATATAGTTTATGCCTCAACTGATAATGGTTTATACCGTAGCGATGATCTGGGCAGCCATTGGGAAAGAATTTTCAGAGGAACGAATGATTTAGAAAATCAATGTACTGCCTTACATGTTGATCCCAAGGCTATATTGGTGGGTACAAAATCCGGTCTTTTTATCAGCCGAGATAATGCCCGGAGTTGGCAAAAAAATGAAGTTGGAATTGGAAAAAACGTTATATTTAATATTGATGCCAGCCCTAAAAGCAATACAGTTATTTATTTATCCGCAGTAAACGGAATTTTTAGGTCCAAGGATACCGGCGTTAATTGGGAAAGAATTTTTATCGGTTATCACCGGGAAAATATCAATGATGAGTTATTAACGAATGATAGTGTTGAGGAAAAAGCATCGGATATACGTTTTGTAAAAGCAGGAATTAATAATATTAACTTGGTATATTTTGCCACCACTAAAGGGATTTATAAAAGCTTAGATCAAGGCCAGAGCTGGGAAAAGTTAGGTGAATATGGTTTATTGAACCGGGATATTAAAATGTTAGGTTTAACTGAAAGTTCTCAGGTTTTTGCGCTTAGTTCATCCGGAGTTTTCACTTATCAAAATTCACATTGGTTAGAAGTTTCAGTTGGATTAGCGGCTGGAAAATTCAATTATCTTGTTTTTGATAGTAAGCCTAATATTTATGTTGCTGCAGAAAAGGGGATATTTAAGAGTGATCTCAGTAAGTATGATTCTTTTTCGCGGCAATCTTTGTTGCAGGAATACCTTAAATATGAGCCTAAGATAAAAGATGTTCAGCAAGCTGCGATAAAATATGCAGAAGTAGATCCGGAAAAAATAATCGGCTGGAGGAATCGTGCGGCTAAAAAAGCGTTATTGCCGCAGGTTAATGTCGGTTTGGATCGCAATTCAACTGATCTTTGGCATTGGGAAGGCGGGTCAACTATTAAGGCCGATGATGATACTTTGCGTAAAGGGCAGGATACTGTTAATTGGGGGGTTACTTTAAGCTGGGATTTTAGTGATTTAATTTGGACTGAAGCTCAGACCAGCATTGATGTCCGCTCAAAGCTTATGGTTGAGCTGCGTGATGATATATTAGACCAGGTGAATAAGCTTTATTTTGAGCGTTTAAGGGTAAAGTCTGAATTAGATAATTTGGCTATTGAAGACCGGAATAAAAAATTCGATAAACAGCTAAAGCTTGAAGAATTAACCGCTTCATTAGACTCGCTTACTGCCGGGTATTATTCAGCACAATTACGTCAATTAGCTTTAAAAGAGTAGGAGTCAGTATTAATTTTTGTTTTGTGGTGCCTGCGGCTCTAGAAGATGCCTTCGCTGCTTAATTTCTTGACATTCGCTTAAAGAAAACCAGGCAGGTCCGGTTAATATCGATATTCGCGTCAAATTTCCTTGCAATTCTTAAACGTTTATGATAATTTAAGTAAACCTGCCAATTTTATTAACCCATTTTAGGTAAAGGAACAAAATTATGAGCACGCTACATTTTACAGACGACAATTTTAAAAAAGAAGCGGTGGAGTCTGATCTGCCGGTTTTAGTTGATTTTTGGGCTGCCTGGTGCGGCCCATGCAAGATGATCGCTCCTTTTATCGACGAATTGGCTAAGGAGTATGTTGGAAAGATGAAAATTGGAAAAGTGGATGTCGACAATAATTCTAAGGTTCCCACGCAGTATGGGGTAATGTCAATACCAACAATTATCTTTTTAAAAAAAGGCAAGGTTATGAATCAGCTTGTTGGGGCAGTAAGCAAGCTTGATTTGAAAAAAAGAATTGAAGAGAATCTTTAATGCGTAAAATTTTTATTGCCGCTACCAAGCAGAATGACGGCAAAACAACGGTTTCTTTGGGAATTATCCGTAATTTACAGGAAAAATTCGAGAAAGTAGGATTTATTAAGCCTATCGGCCAGCGTTATCTTGAGGAGGAAGGCCAAAAAATTGACGAAGATTCTATTCTTATTGAAGAAGTTTGTGGGATAAAAAGCGGGCTTAAAGATATGAGCCCGATTGCAGTTGAAAAAGGGTTTACTGAAAAATATATTGTTAAACCGGATAAAAAGAATATTTCAAAGCAAATTGAGGATTCTTTTCGCCGAATTTCAAAAAATCAGGATTTAGTGGTAATTGAGGGTACCGGGCATGCCGGTGTGGGTTCGGTGTTTGATCATTCGAATGCTACAGTGGCAAAGCTTTTAAGTTCCAAGGTAATTATCATTTCTTCTGGCGGAGTCGGCCGGCCGATCGATGAAATTATTTTGAATAAAGCTCTTTTTGAGAAAGAGGGGGTTAAGGTCCTGGGGGTAATTGTTAATAAGGTTTTACCGAATAAATTTGATAAGATTAACCGCTTGGTTAGAAAAGGATTAGAGAGAAAAGGAATTGATGTTTTGGGAGTTTTGCCTTATGACCCAATGCTCGCCAGGCCGACAATTGAGCAGATTTTAGAAGAAACTGATTTTCAGATTATTTGCGGTAAAGAGTATTTGGAACGATCGGTGGCTAAGGTAATAGTCGCGGCAATGGAGCCGCGTGATGCTGAACGTTATATCACCGAAGATAGCCTGATGATTACTCCCGGCGACAGAGAGGACATGATTCTGATTGCCTTAAACTGTTTCCGCGATGCTGCTAAAACAAGGTTAAAAATTTGCGGTTTAGTTTTGACCTGCGGGATCACTCCCGAGCCGAAGATTATGGAGCTTTTGTTTAATGCCCAGATTCCAGTTCTTTTAGCCAAGTCTGATACCTATGATGTGGCAACTTGTGTGCATGATATAACGGTAAAAATCAGGCCGGCGGACAAAGATAAGATTGATGCAGTTGTAAAATTAATTAAAGAAAATGTGGATTTTAAAAAAATTTTGAAAGGAATTTAGAATGGATGCGATCAGTAAGATTAGAAAGCAAGCACAAAAAAAACTCAAAAATATCGTCCTGCCGGAATACGATGACAAACGTACGATCGAGGCTGCCCGGATTATTCATCAGGAAGGCATAGCTGTTCCTTTAATTTTAACTCCGGACTTGATTGATAAAGATGTATTAGAGCGTTATATCGAAGAATATTATAAACTTTATCAGTCAAAAGATATTGATTTAAATATAGTCAAAAAACTTTTTTCCGATAATCTCTATTATGCGGCAATGATGACCCGCGAGGGCAAAACTGACGGTTTGGTTGCCGGGGCAGCGCATACTACGGCTGATATGGCTCGTGCTTGTATTCGTTGTATCGGTTTAGATGAGCGTTTCACTATTGCTTCAAGCTGTTTTATTATGGATTTACCGAATTCCCAGTATGGCGACAATGGAACATTTATTTTTGCCGATTGCGGGGTTATTCCTGATCCTAATGCCAGGCAGTTATCTTGTATTGCTTTAACTGCTGCGGAATTAGCCGGTAAAGTCCTTAATATTACTCCGCGGGTAGCTTTTTTAAGTTATTCAACTAAGGGGTCAGCCCGGACAAAATCTGCTGAGAAAATAAGCGAAGCCTTAGCTTTACTCAGGGCTCAGGCTCCGGATATTTTAGCAGATGGCGAATTGCAGGCAGATTCAGCGATTGTTCCGGATGTGGCTAAAATAAAATGTCCGGATAGCCCGATCAGCGGAGAGGCTAATGTGCTTATTTTTCCGAACCTGGAAGCCGGTAATATCTGTTATAAGCTTGTACAACGTTTGAGCGGTTGCCGGGCACTGGGGCCTTTATTTTTAGGTTTGAATAAACCGGCCAGTGATTTATCCCGGGGATGTTTTGTTGAAGATATTGTGGATTGTGTAGCAGTTACGGCAATCAGGGCGCAATAATGAAGATTTTGGTAATTAACAGCGGTAGCTCATCAATTAAGTACAAGCTTTTTGACATGCCTTCCGAGTGTCTAGTTTCTAAGGGCTCAATTGATTGCATTGGCGAAGCGGGCTCAAAGTTTGGTGACCATTATTCCGGTTTGAAAATTATACTTGATAAGATTAAGCTGGTTGATGTAGTGGGGCATCGTATAGTGCATGGAGCCGAAAAATTTAAAAAGCCGGTGATGGTTGACAATAGTGTAATTAAAGGAATAAAAAAATGCAGTGAAATTGCTCCTTTGCATAATCCGGCTAATTTGGCCGGTATATTGGCTTGCCAAAAACTTTTGCCCGGGGTTAAACAGGTGGCGGTTTTTGATACAGCTTTTCATCAGAGCATTCCAGAATATGCTTTTATATATGGGCTGCCGTATGATTACTATCAGAAGCTAGGAGTTAGAAAATACGGGTTCCATGGCACAAGCCATGAATATGTCGCCTTTGAAGCCAGCCGAATATTAAAAAAACCACTTAGAAAACTAAAACTAATTACCTGTCATTTAGGCAATGGTTCTAGTATTGCTGCAATCGATCAGGGAGAGTCTGTTGATACTAGTATGGGGTTTACTCCGCTTGAGGGGCTGGTGATGGGTACACGTTGCGGGGATCTGGATCCTGCTTTGATTACTCATATTATGCGTAAGAAAAGAATAGATACCAAGCAGATGGATTACGTTTTAAATAAAGAGAGCGGTTTAAAAGGAATTTCAGGAATTAGCAATGATATGCGTTTACTTGAAGCTAGGGCTGGTTCCGGGAATAAACGCGCAAAGTTGGCAGTAGATATTTTTGTTTATCGAATTAGAAAATATATTGGTGCTTATGTAGCAGTATTGGGTGGGCTGGATGCTTTAATATTTACAGCGGGTATTGGTGAAAATCAGGCTCAAGTTCGAGAAAAGATTTGCCGGAAATTATTTAATTGCCTAGGTAATCAGCCGAAAATTTTAGTGATTCCTACAAATGAAGAATTAATGATTGCCCGGCAGTCATATAAATTAATGACCCCTAGAGTTTAAAAATCGCTCTCGGGTGTGCCTCATTGGCAAGGAGAAGAAAAATGTTAAGGACTATGTTAAAGTCTAAAATTCATCGGGCAACGGTTACTGAAGCTAACCTTTATTATGAAGGAAGTATTACCATTGATGCCAATTTAATTCAAGCAGCAGATATTCTTGAATATGAAAAAGTTGAAGTGTTGAATTTAAACAATGGGCAGCGTATTGAGACTTATGTAATTAAGGGTAAGCCTGGCAGCGGGATAATCTGTCTTAATGGCCCGGCCGCACGTGGTTCTTGTCCGGGTGATTTAGTAATTATTGTTTCGTATGTTTTAACTGAGGATAAGGAAGCTAAATCTATTAAACCAAAAATTGTAAAAGTAAATGCCAGAAACGAAATTAAAAATTAAAGTATTCGGTAATCCTGTCTTAAGAAAAAAAGCTAAACCAGTAGTTCAGATTACAGCTGAATACCGCCAGTTGTTAAACCAGATGGCTTATGTAATGTATGAGGGGCAGGGGATTGGTTTAGCTGCTCCGCAGATAGGCGTAAGCAGTCAATTAATTGTTGTCGATATCGGGCAGGGGCTGCATAAACTAATTAATCCTAAGATTGTAAAAAAGGAAGGAACTCAGGCAATTAGTGAAGGTTGTTTGAGTGTTCCGGGTGTTTGTATTAAGGTCAAACGGGCCAAAAGAATTTGGGTTGAAGCTAAAGATGAGGATAATAATTCATTAAAATTTGAAGCAACTAATCTTTTTGCCTGTGTTTTACAGCATGAGATAGACCATCTTAAGGGTAAGCTGATTGTTGATTATGCCTCATTTTTAGAAAAAATCCGGATTAAAAAAAAATTAGCTGTGTTGAAGAAAGATGCTAAAACTTGTAAATTGCAGCTTTAATTTAAGATAATTATGACAAAATATGATTTAGTTATCATTGGTGCAGGGCCGGCAGGTTTAACTGCTGCTCTCTATGCTGGAAGAAGCCGCTTAAAAACTTTATTGATTGAAAAAATGGCGGTTGGCGGCAGGATCTTAATGAGTGAAACAATTGAAAATTACCCGGGTTTTCCCGAAGGTATTTCAACACATGATTTAATGTTCCGCATGGAGACTCAGGTTAGAGCGTTAGGGGTAGAAATTATAAATGATGTGGTAGAAAATTTAGATTGCGTTAATAGGTTAGTTAATTTATCAGCTACAGTTTGTCAGGCTAAAGCTATTATTATTGCAACCGGAGCTTACCCGAGAAAATTGAATATACCGGGTGAGGATCAATATACCGGCAGAGGAGTTTCGTACTGTGCAACATGCGACGGGCCATTCTTTAAAGAAAAAAAGATTGTTATTGTGGGTGGAGGCAATGCCGTTGCCGAGGAGGCGATATATTTAAGCCGTTTTGCCAGCCAGGTTAATATAATCCATCGCCGTACTGATTTGCGGGCATCGGCAATACTTCAGGAAAGATTGCAGCAAAATAATAAGATTAAGTTTATTTTAAATAGCATAGTTACTGAGATTAAGGGTTCACAAAAAGTTCAGGCGGTTGTAATTAAGGATCTTTTAAAAAATAATGTTTATGACTTTAATTGCGACGGAGTTTTTATTTATATTGGTTATGAGCCCGAAACTGCATTTTTAAAAGAAAAGTTGCAGATTGATGAAAAAGGTTTTGTCGTAACTGATGAAAATATGCTTACTTCTGCTTTTGGTGTATTTGCCTGCGGCGATTGCCGTAAAAAAGGATTGTATCAGGTGATTAATGCTTGTGGAGATGGTGCGGTGGCAGCTGATTCTGCTTACAAATTTATAGCTAAGGGTGATTAAATGGATAATATTCCTACGACAAATCAGAAATTGATTGACTGGGTAAATAAAATGGCTAATCTCTGTGCCCCGGAGAATATTGTTTGGATTAACGGTTCGGAAGAACAGAAATTGTTGTTAGAAAAAGAAGCTGTAGCTTCAGGTGAATTGATACGTTTGAATCAGGAAAAACTTCCCGGTTGTTTTTTGCACCGTACAGCACAGGACGATGTAGCGCGTACTGAGCACTTAACTTTTATTTGTACCAAGAGAAAAAAAGATGTTGGCCCGAATAATAATTGGATGGCGCCGGCTGATGCCTACCGTGAGGCTAAAGCAATATTTAAGAATGCTATGGTTGGTAGAACGATGTATGTTATTCCTTTCTCTATGGGTCCGGTAGGCTCTTCTTTTAGTAAAATTGGAGTTGAATTGACTGATTCTAAATACGTAGTTTTAAATATGTTAATTATGGCGCGCTGCGGGGATGCAGTATTGAAACAGCTTGAAAAAGAAGATGGATTCACCAAGTGTTTGCATTCCAAGGCCCAGTTGGATATTAAGAAAAGATTAATTTTACATTTTCCAGAGGACAATACTATTTGGAGCGTTGGTTCTGGTTATGGTGGAAATGTGCTTTTAGGTAAAAAATGCCTTTCTTTGCGTATTGCCAGTTATGTGGCAAAAAAAGAAAAGTGGATGGCTGAGCATATGTTGATTATGGGTATCGAGGAACCTAATGGCCATGTTGAATATATTGCTGCGGCTTTTCCCAGTGCTTGCGGCAAAACAAATTTAGCCATGCTTGTTCCCCCAGAGGGGCTTAAAATTAAAGGTTACCGTATCTGGACAGTTGGGGATGATATTTCGTGGATGCGGGTAGACTCCGATGGTTCGCTTTGGGCGATTAATCCGGAAATAGGTTTCTTTGGGGTTGCTCCTGGAACAAATTCTAAGGCAAACCCTAATATGGTGGAAACTGTAAAGAAAAATACCATTTATACAAATGTTCTTTTAAAGCCTGACAATACTGTTTGGTGGGAGGGCGCTGACGGTGAAGTACCGGGTTGCGGAATTGATTGGAAGGGGAATTCCTGGAAATCAAATATGCTGGATGCAGAAGGAAAAGTAGTTAAGGGCGCCCATCCTAATTCGCGTTTTACTACTCCGATTGTAAATTGCCCTTCGGCTTCATTTCGTTTAGAGCAGCATCATGGCGTGCCGATTTCAGCAATTGTTTTTGGCGGAAGACGCGCGCATGTAGCGCCTTTAGTTTATGAATCATTTAATTGGCAGCATGGAGTATTTGTGGGCTCAACAATGGGTTCCGAGTTAACGGCCGCCCAAGTCGGTAAACTCGGCCAGGTTCGGCGTGATCCGATGGCAATGCTTCCGTTTTGCGGTTACAATATGGCAGAATATTTTAAACACTGGTTAAGTATGGGCAAACTTATGGTTAAACCACCAAAAATTTTTCATGTCAACTGGTTTAGGACGGATAAAGACGGTAAATTTTTGTGGCCGGGTTTTTGTGAAAACTTAAGGATTTTAGAGTGGATATTGGATCGTTGCAATAATAAAGTTAATGCCATGCAAACTCCGATTGGTTATTTACCATATCCTTTTGATATTGATATGACCGGTATTAAGCTTTCCGATAAAGCAATGGATACCTTGTTAAAGGTTGATAAAGATGAGTGGCTGGAAGAGTTAAAAGGTATCAGCAAATTTTTGGGTGATTTTAAGAAAGATTTACCTAAAGAGCTTTGGGATGAATACAATGCTTTGCTGGAGAAGCTTAAAAAATATGGCAGGTAAAGTTTTGTTAAAAACAGAATTTAATGATCTCAGGCTTTTTCGCAGAGGTAAGGTCCGGGATGTTTATGATTTAGAAGACAACCTTTTGATTGTTTCTACTGATCGCATATCTTGTTTTGATGTTGTTTTGTCTTCGGGTATTCCGGATAAAGGGCAAGTTCTAACTAGTATCTCCAAGTTTTGGTTTGATTTTATCAAGGATATAATCGGGCACCATTTGATTACTACGGATGTCCAAAAATATCCGGTAGAATTAAATCCATATCGTTCCGATTTAGCCGGCCGTTCAATGTTGGTTTTAAAAACTAAACCTCTGCCTGTTGAATGTGTAGTGCGGGGGTATCTTTCCGGATCGGGTTTAAAAGAATACAATGAAAAACAATCGATTTGCGGTATTGATTTGCCTAAAGGGCTTAAGAATTCAGACAAATTGAGCGAGCCGATTTTTACTCCAACGACTAAGGCCGATATTGGACATGATCAAAGTATCAGCCAGAAGCAGGTTCAGGATTTGGTTGGTTCTGATATTGCTAAGCGTTTAAAAGAAATAAGTATAGACATCTATAAGCGTGCCAGTGATTACGCGTTGGGGAAAGGGATAATTATTGCTGATACAAAGTTTGAGTTTGGTATCTATAATAATCAAATGATTATTATAGATGAAGTGCTTACGCCGGATTCATCTCGTTTTTGGCCGCTGGCAGAATATCATTCGGGTGCTGCTAACCCTAGTTTTGATAAGCAATTTGTCCGTGATTATCTTGAAACTTTAGATTGGAATAAAACCCCACCAGCTCCTAGTTTACCTGAACCAATAATCAAAGTAACTCGAGAAAAATATCTGGATGCCTACCGAAAAATAACCGGAAAAGAGCTTAAGGTAGATGGTTAAAATTAAAAAATCGCTATTTTTGTTTCTAAGAATAAGCATCAGTATTTTACTTTTAGCCGCTTTGTTTAAATTTAATAAAATCGATCTGCAGGCCTTAGTTAGCGACATAAAAGAGGTAGATAAATTCTTTTTAACCGTAGGTTTTATTGTATTTTTTGCCGGTTATCTTTTAGGGTTTTTGCGTTGGAAGATGCTGCTTAACGCCGCCGGGATAAATATTCTTCTAAAAAAATTGATTAGTTCTTATTCCGGTGGTGTATTTTTTAATATTTTTTTACCTTCGACTATCGGTGGGGACCTGGTTAGAACGGTTGATCTTGCTGGGCATACCAAAAAGGCAAAAGAAGTTATTGCTACAGTATTTTTAGATAGGTTAAGCGGCTATATCGGACTAGTGCTTGTGGTTTTGTTTGCTCTTTTTTTTGGCTGGAATTTAGTGCTGGATAAAGTTGTTCTTAGTTCGATTTCTGTAATTATTATTTTATTAATCTTAGTTTTGTTGGTGCTATTTAATAATGTTATGTATTCTAAAATTACAGAATTTTTATCTACTCCCGGAGCTGGAAAGATTAAAGAGTCGATAAAAAATATGCATCAGGAGATACATATTTTTCGCCAGCGGAAAAAAACAATTATTACTAATTTATTAATATCTTTTATTATTCAGCTTTTGGGTCCGGCCAGTGTTTACTTTATCGGCCTTTCTTTGGGAATTAAGATAAGTTTTATTTATTATCTTATTTTTCTGCCCATAATTGGTGCGATTACCCTGCTTCCTGTGGCTATCGGCGGCTTAGGTTTAAGAGAGGGGCTGTTTGTTCTTTATTTTGCTAAAGCCGGGGTGATAAAACAATCCGCTTTAGCTATGTCGCTTTTATCATTTTCTTTTGCTGTGTTTTGCGCTGCCATTGGAGGGCTAATTTATGTCCTTACAGTATATCGTCGACGCATACAATCTGATCAATCATCCTAAGTTTAAAGCCGTAAAACATTCTGAGAATATCCAGCAATGTCTTGTAGATTTTGTTAAAATCAATAAATTAACCGGTAGCAGCAATAACAGGGTTATCCTTGTTTTTGACGGATATCCTCCGCAGCAGGATCTCCCGCAGGATTTTTGTTTAACTTGTATGTTTTCGCGAGATATTGAGGCAGATGAGGTGATTAAAAAAATAGTTGAAGAATCAGCTGTTCCCCGTAATATTATCGTAATTTCTGATGATAAGCAGGTGCAATTAATGAGCAGATTATTACATGCTCAGGTCAGAGGGGTAGAAGAGTTTATTTGCGGCAAGAGAAATAAAAGAGCTGCTGTTTTAGGCAAAACAGATTTTGATGATCTTAAAGTAACTTATTCTCAAATGCAAAAAATAGATGCTGAGTTTAAAAAAAGATGGTTGGGCTAAAAGGATAGCCTTGACATAACTGATTTATTATGATAGTGTTAGAAAAGTGGTTAACTAAAAAAGGAGGGTAATATGAGCAGTTGGCAAATAGTACTTTTAGAACCAGCACGTGCAGTTTTAGCTCAGATTAGCCAGTTTGTGGTTAATGCGTTGTTAGTAATTGTTATTTTGATTATTGGCTGGTTGCTTTCTAGGGCGGTTAAGGTGATTGTAAGTAAATCCCTCAAGTTAATTAAAATTGATGAAATTTCTAAGCGTATTGAATTGGATAAGCTGCTTGGTAAAGGCGGCATAACCTATTCTTTAGCGGATTTAATTGCAGTAATTTGTTATTGGTTAGGGCTTTTAGTGACTTTTATGGTTGCCGTTAATGCCGTAGGGTTGACTGTTGCTGCTGATTTGTTAAATCAAGTAGTTCTTTATATCCCTAATGTTGTTGCTGCGTTATTTATTTTGATCTTAGGTATGTTTGCTTCAACCATATTGAAAAATATCGTGCAGACTGCAGCTAATAATGCCGGTTTGAATCAGGGTAAAGTTTTAGCTCAGGTAGTTGAAACAATAGTTATTGTTTTTGCAATTTTTGTCGGGTTAGAGCAATTAAAAATTGGAATCAGTATAACTGAGCTTACTCTGGGTATAATCTTAGGTTCAATCGGGTTAGCCTTAGCGTTAGCTTTTGGATTAGGATGTAGGGATATAGCTGGGAAATTTGTTGCGGAATTAGTGGAAAAATTAAAAAAGAAGTAATGCCTTTTGCGTTCAAGTAGGTTAATAAACCCCCTGCCGCGATTTACGACGGGGGGTTTATTATTTATTAAAAATCATCGAAACAGTTATATACTGTAAATGAAAAAAAGTAAAATTTTCCTTCGAACATTCGGATGCCAAATGAATATACGGGATTCCGAAGTAATTAACGGTTTGCTTCAGAATGCCGGTTATCAGATTACTGATAATGACCAGGATGCTGATGTTGTTATTTTTAATACTTGTTCAGTGCGGCAGCATGCTGAAGAAAGGATCTGGAGCCTGATTGGCAGCTATAAGGGGTCTAAAATAATCGGTTTAGTCGGTTGTATGGCCCAAAATTACAAAGAAAAGTCTTTTGACCGTGACGAGAGTATTGGTTTTATTGTCGGGCCGCAAGATATTGCTAAGATACCGGAGATTATAAAAAAAATAGTGGCGGGTAACAAAAAAAATAAACAGTCTTTAAAAGAAGGAAGCAGTCCTTTTTTATTTGAACGAAAGTTTTGGGAGACGGATGGCACTTCGCGAAGTGAAGATCTCTATCATCAGGGTTTTTATCAAGATAAGCATCATGCTTATGTGGTTATTTCTGAAGGATGTTCTAATTTTTGTTCTTATTGTGTTGTGCCTTATGTGCGCGGACCGTTACGCCACCGGGGCAGTAAGAATATCTTAGCTGAAATTCAAGAAGCGATTTCTAAAGGGGTTACCAGGATTACTCTTCTGGGGCAAAATGTGAATGCCTATCAGGATAACAGCTTTAATTTTACTCAATTGCTTGAAAAGGTCAATGTGTTGAATGGTTTAAAGAGTTTTGATTTTTTTACCTCCCACCCTAAAGATGCCGGCCTTGATTCTTTTAAGGCGATGCGTGATCTAGAAAAATTAGCTAAAAGTTTGCACTTGCCTTTGCAATCAGGCTCGGATAGGATTCTTAAATTGATGAACCGCGGTTATTCGGCAAAAGAATACTTGGTTTTAATTGATTCTTACCGTAAAATTGTTAAAGATGGTTTGTTAACTACTGATATCATTTTAGGGTTCCCGACAGAAACCGAAAAAGAATTTAAAGAAACTTATGATTTGACAAAAAAGGCGGAATTTAACGCAGCTTTTATTTTTAAATATTCTCCGCGCCCGTATACTTTAGCCGCAAAAATGTTTGATGATTTAAAGCAGGAAGTAAAAGAGAGGCGGCATAAAAAGCTGCTTGATTTACAGAGAAGTGTCTCAAATAAGTTGGACCGTAAACGCGAAAATGAAAATAAGTAAAATTTATTTTATAATTTTAAGTTTGATTTTTCCAGCTATTTGCTGGGCTGCCGATTTGGATACTTTAAAGGCAGATTTCCTGCAAAGAAACTATCGGCGAGTAATTTTTGAAGGCCAAGCTCAAAGCAACAGGCTTAATATCGGCGCTCCGGATGAGCTAAACTATATTCTAGGTTTAAGTTATCTTAAAGAAAATAAGTTAGAACAAGCTAGGGTTTGTTTTAGCAGGATTCTGAATGGTCCATCGGGTAAATTTAAGCCACAAGCAAGTTTGGGATTAGCTGATACCTATTTGCTGGAGGGTAAATTCTCGGAGGCCAAAGATATCTATACTAAGCTTATTGTCGATGATTCTAATAGCAAACAGAAGGCAGCAGTGTTATACCGGTTAAGCCAAGCAGAGTTTAAACAAGGGAATAATCAGCAGGGCAATGATTATTGGTTTAAATTAAAAAAAGATTTTCCGCTTAGCCCGGAATTAAAGTTAAGCAAAGGATTTGAAATTATCCGTAAGAATCTTGATATTTCTGTAAATGAAACGGATGGATATTCTGTGCAGATTGGATTTTTTTCGAATCGGATTAATGCCAATAAGCTTAAAGATAGATTGCTAGTAAAAGGGTTCTCAGCTTATATTGATAGCTCGGTTGGCGGTTATCGTGTTAAAATTGGCAAATTTAAGACTCAGAATGAAGCGCAGGATCTAGAAGCTAAACTTTCTAGCCGCGGTTATCAAACTAAGGTCTGCCATTAGTTTTTATGTTAAAGAGAAAAATAGTTTTTCTTGTCGGCCCTACTGGGATAGGTAAATCGAAAGTAGCAATTACTTTAGCTAAGAAAATCAATGCGGAAATTATTTCTTGTGATTCGATGCAGGTATACCGCAGAATGAATATTATTACTTCTAAAGTAGGTTTAGCTGAGAGAAAAGAAGTTAAACATCATTTGCTTGGTATAATTGATCCAACTAAAGAATATAATGTTGCTTCTTATCGCAAAGCGTCGCTGGCTATTTGTAATCGTTTGTTTAAAAAAGGTAAAATTCCTTTATTTGTCGGTGGGACAGGGCTTTATTATTCGATTATTGTCGATGGGTTATTCCCGGAGGTTCCTGAAGATAAGCTAATCCGCGCGAAGCTGGGTAAATTGTTAAAGCTTAAAGGAAACGCCTATCTATATAAAAGATTATCTCAGGTTGATACTGTTGCAGCTAAGAGAATTCATTTTAATGATTCAAGAAGAATTATTCGTGCTTTAGAGGTTTATTTGAAAACAGGCAAGCCGATTTCTGAATTGCAGTCTGGCAGGGTGGGGTTAGGGAAAGATTATGAGGTAAAAGTTTTTGGGTTAAATTCGGATAGGCAATTTTTGTATGATAAAATTGACCAAAGGGTTGGGCAGATGTTTAATTTAGGCTTAATTAACGAAGTTAGAAGATTATTAGCCTGTAAGTTAAGCAGGACTGCAGCCTGCGCCATTGGTATACAGGAGCTGGACGGTTATTTTAAAAACCAGTATTCTTTAGATGAAGCTAAGCGTATTATGCAGCGCAATAGCCGGCATTATGCAAAACGCCAGCTTACTTGGTTTAGAAAAGATAAACGTGTAAAGTGGATAAATATCAAAAAAACAGAAGTTTTTAACGAGACAGCTAAACGGATAAACAAATTTTTATAAAGTAATTCCCTGCTTTGAAATTCGTCCGGCAGGATAAAATTACGCATTAACTTTAGGCTATCGTGTTCATAAGTTAAGCGTTTGATTCAATGGAAAAAGCCCTTTTAGTCAGTGTACAATTAAAAACCGATAAAGGATATTGGAGGATTGAAGATATTTCTTCAGAGCTGGAGGAATTAGCTTCTTCGACTTCGGTTGAGGTGGTTGAGAATATTATTTGCATCTGTGACCGGGGTACTGCTAATTATCTTATAGGTAAGGGCAAGGTTGAAGAGATCACTGCTATTGCCCACGAGGAAGAAGTCGATACTATAATTTTTAGCCATGATTTAAGCGGAACACAGCAGCGTAATTTAGAAAACGCAATCGGTAAGAAGATAATTGATCGCACACAATTAATCCTGGATATTTTTTGCCGCAGGGCAAAAAGCCCTGAAGGCAAAATGCAGGTTGAACTTGCCCAGCTGCAGTATTTATTGCCGCGTTTATCCGGTAAAGGAATTCTACTCTCAGGTTTAGGCGGCGGAGTCGGCACCCGTGGACCTGGTGAAACTAAGCTTGAAACTGACCGGAGGCAAATCAGAAAAAAAATAGATAAGCTGGAAAATGATCTAAAAACATTTAGGCTGCACCGTTTAACTCTGCGAAAAAAAAGGACAGCTAATAATCTACCTATGGTTGCCCTGGTAGGTTATACTAGCGCCGGTAAGTCTACCCTTTTAAACCGGTTAACTGCAGCTAATCAGGTTACATCGGAAAAATTATTTACGACACTGGATCCTCTTTCGAGAAGTTTTCAGCTGCCCAACGGCCAAAATATCATTGTTTCTGACACGGTTGGTTTTTTGCACGAACTTCCGCATCATTTGATAGAAGCGTTTAAGGCAACTTTGGAGGAGGTTAGCCAGGCGGATTTACTGGTACATGTTTTAGATGTCGAGGATCATCGTTTGTATCAGCATAATCAGGCGGTTTTAACTGTTTTAGAAGAATTGGGGGTTAAAGATAAGCCGAGTATTACTGCGTTAAATAAGATTGATTTAGTCCAGGATCGCAGCTGGTTGGAGGTTACCAAAAGGGATTTCTCTAGCGCTATTTTATTGTCAGCTAAAACCGGGGAAAATCTAGATACATTGGTCATTAAGATCGCTGATTATTTTTCCGGACTTATGCTGGATTTAAAGATTATTATTCCGCATAACCGCATGGAACTTGTTGATTTCTTTTACCGCTTAGCTAAAGTTAATAAAATTGATTATCTTCAGGAAGGAGTTAAAATCAACCTATGTATTTCCCGCCAGCTTTACAGTAAGATCAGCGAAGATAAGGACATCAAGATTATTTAAAGGAGAAAAATTTTAGCATTATGTTAGCACTCTAGGTATTTAACTGCTAATTTTGTTGACAAAGTAATAAAATGTGTTAAAATTACGGCTTAGCATTAAAGAACTAGAAGTATATCGAGGGGCCTTTAGTAATGCGTACTATTGATTATAATTCACGTAGAAAATCAGTATTGAATTCCGCGATTAACCGCTATATTAAGAATGCGGTCCCGGTGGCTTCCGAGGATATCGCTGAGGAATTTGATTTAAGTTCCGCTACAATCAGGAATATTTTTTCCGAACTCGATGAATCAGGGTATCTAAAACATCCGTATACTTCAGGCGGAAGGGTGCCTACAGACAGAGGGTATCGTTATTATGTCGATTTCCTTATCCAGCAGATGGAACTTGTGGATAATGAAAAACAACGTATTTTTAAGGATTGTAAACGAAAAATGCGCCGACTGGATGATGCTTTGGAGAATACCTCAGAGGTGATTTCTGAGATTACACATTATGCCGGGATTGTTTCATTTTTAGAATGGCAGGATAAAATTTTTTATAAAGGTATTAGCCGTATCCTCGATCAGCCGGAGTTTAAAGATGCCGATAAGATACGCCTTTTAGTCAGGTTAATTGAAGATAAGAAACGCCTTTTGGATATTATTAACCGGGATTTTTCCGGCAAGGTAAGAGTTTATATCGGTAGTGAATTGGGGTTTCCGGAGATGGAGAATTGTTCTTTAATCGTTTCAAGTTTTAATCTTAAAAATCAGCCTTCCGGCAGGCTGGCAGTATTAGGGCCTATGCGCATGGAGTATGATCATATTATCCCTACTATGGAATATATCTCTGATGTTTTAAACCAGGTTTTGGAGGATTTTTGAGACTATGGAAGAGCAGGAAAATAAAGAAAAAAATGAAGAAATAATAGTTTCATTGAAAGAGGCAGAATATTTAGCTCTTTTGGAAGAGGCAAAGAAGGGTAAAGACAGCCAGGATAAGATGCTGAGAAATTTAGCTGATCTTGAGAATATTCGTAAACGCCTGGATCGTGAGAAACAGGAATTTATAAAATTTGCCAATGAAGGGTTAGTGCTTGATTTGTTAAATGTTCTTGATGACCTTGAGCGTACAGTTAATTTAGCTGAATCAACTAAGCAGGATTTAGCGGCATTCTTAAAAGGGGTTGAGATGATCCTGGCGCATTTGTATGAAATGTTAAAGGAACATGGAGTAAAACCACTGGATGCCGAAGGGAAAATATTTGATCCAAATTATCATGAAGCTTTAATGCAAGTAGAAGATAAAGATTTACCGGAACATACCATAATTGAGGTATTGCAAAAAGGGTATTTGATTCATGAGCGGGTACTAAGAACTGCTAAGGTAAAGGTTTCGAAAAAACAATAGGTAGGATTGCTCTGCGCTAGTTGGTGTAAATCGCGCGGGCGCTGTCTCGTAGACAAAGTTTTTTACAAAATAATACACCCGGAGCTAAAGTTGCTCAACGCCTATTTCGTCGGTGTTCCCTAGCTGGGAAATTGTGTTGGCGTGCGCTGGGTAACGCAAATCGCTTTGGTGTGTGTTTATACACAAGGAGGATAACATGGCAAAAGTAATCGGAATTGATTTGGGGACATCAAATTCAGCAGCTGCAGTTATGGAGGGCGGCCGCCCGGTAATTATTCCGTCGGCAGAAGGGGCAGGAGTTGCTTCGGGAAAAGCATTTCCTTCGTATGTTGCCTTTACTAAAGATGGGCAGCGTTTAGTCGGCGAGCCGGCTAGGCGCCAGGCAGCAATTAATGCTGAAGGTACTATTCAGGCAGCTAAGCGTAAAATGGGTACAGATTTTAAATTTAGTGTTTATGGCAAAGAGTATACCCCGCAGCAGATTTCAGCTTTTATTTTACAGAAGGTAAAACAGGATGCCGAAAATTATCTCGGAGATAAAGTCGAAGAGGTAGTCATTACTTGTCCGGCGTATTTTAATGATAATCAGCGCCAGGCGACTAAAGATGCCGGTGAAATTGCCGGATTAAAAGTCTTGCGCATTATTAATGAGCCCACTGCTGCCTGTCTTGCTTATGGTTTGGAAAAAGCGGAGAAAGAGCAGAAGATTATGGTTTTTGATTTAGGCGGTGGAACCTTAGATGTAACAATTATGGAAATGGCTCAGGGTGTATTTCATGTTCAGGCCACTAGCGGTGATACCCAACTGGGCGGCACAGATATGGATAGAGTTTTGCTGGAATATATTTCCGGGCAGTTTAAACGCGAGACGGGTATTGATATAATGAGCGATAAAATGGCGGTGCAAAGGGTTCGCGAAGCAGCTGAAAAGGCAAAGATTGAATTATCTTCGACTGTTAGCACAGACATTAATTTACCTTTTATTACCGCTGATGCCACCGGGCCAAAGCATTTAGCTATGACAATCACTCGTGCAAAATTAGAGGATCTAGTAGGGCCGATTATTCAAAAATGCCAGCATCCTATTGAGCAGGCGCTTAATGATGCCAAGCTAACTTCAAAAGAAGTTGACCGTATTATTATGGTCGGTGGGCCTACGCGCATGCCCATTGTGCAAAAATTTGTTGAAGATTATGTCGGTAAAAAAATTGAACGCGGAGTTGATCCTATGGAATGCGTTGCTTTAGGCGCAGCAGTTCAGGCAGCAATTATTACCGGAGAGGTTAAGGATGTTCTTCTTCTTGATGTTACTCCGCTTTCTTTAGGTATCGAAACCTTAGGTGGAGTAAATACCAAATTAATCGAGAGAAATGCTTCTATTCCTACGCAAAAAAGCCAGGTTTTTTCTACGGCTGCTGACAACCAAACAGCTGTGACAATCCGGGTTTTGCAGGGTGAACGCCAGATGGCTGATGATAATGTGGAGTTGGGGAGATTTGATTTAGTTGGTATCCCGGCAGCTCAGCGGGGAGTCCCGCAGATTGAAGTAAAATTTGATATCGACCGGGATGGAATCGTGCATGTATCAGCTAAGGATTTAGGTACCGGCAAAGAACAATCTATACGTATCAGCGCTCCCAAGAAGCTTTCTAAAGAAGAAATTGATAAAATGGTTAAAGATGCTGAGAAATTTGCAGCTGATGATAGTAAGAAGAAAGAAGAAATTGAGACGATTAATCAGGCAGATAATTTAGTTTATGCTACTGAAAAATCCTTAAAAGATTATGGCGATAAAGTCGGGCAGTCTGAGCGGGCTGATATTGAAGCTAAGGCTAATGATTTAAAGGCTGCGATTAAGGATAAAAATGTTGACCGGATAAAGAAGGATATGGAAGAGTTAACTAAAGTATCCCATAAGCTGGCTGAAGAAATTTATAAAGCTGCCAACGCTAAGCAGCAAGCTCAACAGTCCCAAGCCGCTCCTGATTCGCAAGAGCAAAATACAAATGAAGAGCCAAAGCAGAATGATAAAAAAGAGGATATAATTGACGCTGAATATAAAGAGGAAGATAACGGAAAGAAATAAGCTCTAAAAAAGATATTAAATTAGAGTAAAAGTTTTTACTTTAGATTTGGGTTTCTAGTTTATTCTAGATTTAGAGATTAAATAATTATGACAAGCAAACGCGATTATTATGAAATATTGGGAGTACAAAAAACCGCCAGTATCGAAGAGATAAAAAGGGCTTACCGAGAGTTGGCACTTAAGTTCCATCCTGATCGAGTACCAATGGAGCAGAAAAAAGACGCCGAAACAAAGTTTAAAGAGATGTCTGAAGCTTATGCTGTTATCTCTGATGAACAAAAGCGCTCTTTATATGATAATTACGGGCACTCAGGCATTGATCAGAAATATGCTCAGGAAGATATTTTTAGGGGTGCGGATTTTAGTAGTATATTTAGGGAGATGGGCGGTTCGGGTGGATCAGGCAGTATCTTTGAAGAAATATTTGGGGACATGGGTTTTGACGCATCTGGTTCGCGACAAACAAGAAGTTCTTCTTCTCGAAGGCGGGGAAGGGACTTACAGATTGCAGTTGATATTTCTTTGGAAGAAGCGGCTAGAGGGATAGAAAAAGTTATAACTGTTCCGCGTTATGAACTTTGTCAGATTTGTTCTGGAACCGGAGCTAAAGCCGGTACAAAAAAAACTATTTGCCCACAGTGTAAAGGGTCGGGAAAAACGGTAGTTTCGAATGGTTTTTTTCAATTAGCTCAAACTTGTTCGCGTTGTGGCGGCGAGGGGTCAACTATTGGTACGCCTTGCCCGGATTGCCGCGGTGAAGGAAGGGTTAAAATTACTAAAAAAATTAAAGTCACTATTCCTCAAGGCGTAGATAATGATTCTCAATTGCGCGTGCGTGGGGAAGGAGAAGCAGGATCAAGCAGCCGGGGTGATTTATATGTGGTTATTGAAGTCAGGCCGCACAGTATCTTTCAAAGGCATAATAATGACATCGTTACAACGATAAATATCAGTATGCCTAAAGCTATTTTAGGCGGAGAAGTGCATGTGCCGGCTTTAGAAGGAACTTTATCAATGAAAATTCCCGCGGGTACTCAGGCCGGAAAAATTTTTCGCCTTAAAGGAAGAGGGATACCTGATTTGCATTCCCGGGATGTTGGCGATGAATTAGTTAAAGTGGATGTTAGTATTCCTACAAAATTAACAACGCAGCAAAGAAAACTAATTGAGGAATTTTCACGCCTTAGCTTAGAGGATAAATGATATGCCTACTTATGAATATCAATGTCTAGCTTGCAAGCATAAATTTGAAATTTTGCAGAGTATAAATGAGAAACCTAAAACTAAATGCCCGAAATGCGGTAAAAAAATAAAAAAATTAATCTCCAGCGCCGCAGGTTTTATTTTTAAAGGTTCAGGGTTTTATGCCACAGATTATAAAAAACCAAACAAATCTGCAAGCGGCTCCAAGGCTTCTAACTGTCCAAATGCTAAACAAGGTTGTGCCGGTTGCCACTAGTCTATTGTTGTTTTTATTAATTTTTATGCTAAAATATTTACCTCATGTCTAAAACAAAAGCTTTTAATGGAGTGATTTATAATCAAGAGAAGGTTGGGAATTTAAAACAAGTTGTTTGTCCGCCGTATGATGTAATTTCTCCCCAGGCTCAAGATAAACTCAGGGAACGTTCTGCCTATAATTTTATCCATATACTTTTAGCCAAAGATTTGCTTGATGATGACAAATACCGCAGGGCTGGAGTGCTTTTTAAGCAATGGCTTAAGGAGGATGTGTTTATTCAAGATGCTAAGCCGGCAATTTATTTTTATAGCCAGCAATATGTTATTCGCGGCGAGAAAAAAACACGCTTAGGATTTATTTCCCTGCTTAGGTTAGGTGATGGAAAAAAATCTCCGGTATTTGCCCATGAGAATACGCATAATGCAGCTAAGCTTGATAGGTTTAAGTTAGTCAAACAGGTAAAAGCCAATCTTAGCCCGATATTCATAATTTTCTTAGATAAAAAACGGATTATTCAGCGGGTATTTCAAAAGCATATTTCATCGGTGAACGCTTTTATTGAGGTTACTGATGATGAGAAAACTGTGCATAGATTATGGCGCCTTGACTCCCCGGAAATTATTAAATTAATCGAATCCAGCATGGATGATGAAAATATGTTTATTGCCGATGGCCATCATCGTTACGAGGTTTCCTGTGCTTATCGGGATTTGATGCGCGAAAAGTTTGGTTCGCAGTTTACCGGCGAAGAAGATTTTAATTACTGTTTATCCTATTTTACCAACACTGATCCCCGGGGATTGTCCATCCTACCTATTCATCGGTTGCTTAAATTAGATGTTAAATTGGATATTAATGATTTTATTCTTAAAGCTAAAGAAAATTTTGATGTTGACCAGATTAAGGATAGAACTCGGTTTTTTTTCCTGTTGGAAAAAGCAGGTTGTACAGAACATTTGATTGGGTTATATAAAGATAAAAAATATTTTCTTTTGCGCCTAAAGAATGTCAAAAATTTAGATAAACTAATCACGGATAAGCCGAAAGAATACCGAATGCTGGATGTGGCAATTCTTAATTATTTGGTATTTAAAAATATTTTAAAATTTGATTTAGACAGTTTGCCAGAGATAAAGTATAGCCCGGAAGCAATTGATTTTATGGATGAGGTTGATGCGGATCCGTTGAAAGTTGCCTTTTTCCTGAATCCGGTTAAAATCGAGCAGATTATTAATGTTGCTTTGGGGGGTAATAAAATGCCTCCTAAGTCTACATATTTCTATCCGAAAGTACTTTCAGGGTTGGTAATTAATAAATTTGAGAAAGAGTAGCGATGGCTTTATTTGGTAAACCAAAATATACGATAGTACGTTTAAGGAAGAAAGAGATACCTGATGGTTTATGGACAAAATGCGAAGATTGCTCTGAAACGCTTTACAATAAAACGTTAGAAGAGAATTTTTTCGTTTGCCCGAAATGCAATTACCATTTTGGTTTAACCGCGTATCAAAGAATAAATTTGTTGTTTGATAAGGATACGTTTAATGAATTTGATAAGGATATGGTTTCGGCTGATCCGCTTGATTTTAAAGGGGTAAAGACCTATAAGGATAAATTGAAGCAGGATCAAGATGCAACTGGGTTAAGGGATGCGGTAGTATCCGGGGAAGGGCAAATAAATTCGAAGCGGGTAGTTTTAGCCGTAACTGATTCGCGTTTTATTATGGGGTCCATGGGTTCAGTGGTTGGAGAAAAAATTACCCGAGCTATTGAGTTTGCTACCAAGAATAAGCTTCCGGTAATTATTGTTTCCGGTTCAGGCGGTGGAGCCCGTATGTATGAAGGAATGTATAGCTTGATGCAGATGGCTAAAACTTGTGCTGCGCTATCCTATCATCAGAAAAAAGCAAAATTACCTTATATTTCAGTGTTGACTAATCCGACCATGGCAGGAATTATGGCTTCTTTTGCTGCAGTCGGAGATATAATTATGGCGGAACCTAAAGCTTTAATTGGTTTTACCGGTCCCAGAGTTATTGAGCAGACAATTCGGCAGAAATTACCTGCTGGATTTCAACGTTCGGAATTTTTGTTAGAGCATGGCCTTATTGATATGATTGTCGCTCGCAAGAACATGAAGAATATTTTAAGCCAATTGCTTGACTATTTTAGTTAATTTCGTATAATAATTGAAGTTTCTTCTTTAACATTTACATTTGGAAAAGGGGTAATTAATGGCTCAAGTAAGTTTGAAAGATGTCTGTAAAATTTTTCCTGGTAATGTGCTGGCGGTTAATAAGGTGAATTTAGGCATTGAGAATAAAGAATTTATGGTTTTAGTCGGGCCTTCGGGTTGCGGTAAGTCCACTACTTTGAGAATGATTGCCGGACTTGAGGATATAAGTTCAGGGTCAGTCTATATCGGGGACAAGCTGGTTAATGAAATTCCGGCAAAAGATCGGGATATTGCTATGGTTTTTCAAAATTACGCTCTTTATCCTCATATGACTGTTGAAGAGAACATGTCTTTTGGTTTACGCCTGCGGCATATACCCAAGCAGGAAATCAATCAAAGAGTTGATGAAGCTGCAGAAATATTAGGAATAAAACGTTTTTTAAAGCGTAAACCGCGTGAACTTTCCGGAGGAGAGAGGCAGCGGGTAGCGTTGGGTAGGGCGATTGTTCGAAAACCAATGGTTTTTTTATTTGATGAACCATTAAGTAATCTTGATGCAAAGATGCGTGTTCAGATGCGTACAGAAATTCATAAGTTGCATATTAGGTTGCAAACTACTATTATTTATGTTACCCATGATCAAACTGAAGCTATGACTATGGGCGATCGTATCGCAGTTATGAAGGACGGTGTAATTGCCCAATTAGGTGAACCGATTAATGTTTATGATCATCCTAAGAATAAATTTGTTGCTGGTTTTATCGGTTCTCCGCCAATGAATTTTATGCAGGGTAAAATTATAAAAAAAGAAGGTAAGCT
>Ga0172381_10000499_pt1 | contig 47147 bp, 67 predicted proteins | sample Leawel6488metaG_FD_119754 | JGI IMG/M metagenome (GOLD analysis project Ga0172381, IMG submission 119754) | Leachate microbial communities from a municipal landfill in Southern Ontario, Canada - Leachate well 64-88 metaG | ecosystem: Engineered > Solid waste > Landfill > Unclassified | place... | reverse complement strand
CCAGAAGTATCAACAGCCTTTACCCAGTAAAACAAAGCAGTTCCACCAGTTCTATTTCCATCAACAAAGTAGTTAGTTTTACAGTTTCCTATTAAGACTGATGTAGACGAATCATTTGTCGTATTACGATAAATATTATAAGAAGAAAGGTCAGATTCAGTATTATTAGTGAATTCCACAATACTGTATTGGATACCACCAGTAGCTGCAACTCCAGCAACTGTATTTGGAGCAGCAGTATCAGATGCTGTAGTTTGAGAAATATCAGATGAGAAAGCAGAAGATACTCCATATTTATTAACAGAAGCCACGCCAAAGTTATAAGAAACATTTGGAGTTAAGCCTTCTATTGTTAGTGTGTTAGTTTTTGACTGCAAGAAAGTATAGTAAGTATTTGCAGCCTTTTTATATCTTATTAAATAATAATCAAAAGTGTTAGAACTAATAGCAGTGAAAGTAATAATAACATAAGCAGATTGAGTTCCATCACTACCAGTATTTATGCCAGTAGAAGAACAAGTGAGTCCAGTAGGGACACTATCAGCAGTAGCAGTGGCAGAAAAAGCCACATTAGCCACACTTACTCCTCCCACTGTTCCTGAAGAATGAGCACCAATGAAGTCTAGGCTTCCATCAGCAATGGTGAACTTAAGTTTAGTAGCATCTAGGGCACCTCCTAAATAAAGTCCTTCTGCTCCAAGATAATAACCAGCATTAGCATTGTCAGAGAATGAAGTCTTGCCTTGAGATATACTGCCTGAAGCCATTACTATTGCACCAGAGATAGTAAGAATGGTGCCATTAAAGTTTAAGTAATTAGTAGTGTTTCCTAAATAAAACTTGGCTATTCCATTATCTATGCCTAATATGTAACCATTTTGAGTGTTATCAAATTGAGTCTTTCCTGAAGCAATAATACCATCTATCTGTGATATTGAGCCAGCCAAAGAACCAGAAATGATGTTCTCTGGGTTTATATCAGAAGATGTGTATTTCACATCATTAACCCCTATCTTGTAGAGGTCTTTTCCAAAAACATTGTAGAAAGTGTCATCCTCCATCTTTACTTTATAATTTCGCTATTTATTTCAAATATCTCTATTCCATCAAACTCAACTGGCTGTCCGCTTGTTGAGCCTTGAAACTTGAAATAGATTTTGTTTCCTTTTATATCACAAGTTTTAGGTCTTGGTATTCTCTCTATTATTCCTATTACATTGTGCCAACTTGTTTCATATTCATCGTCTACCTTATACATTAAGGAAGCAGACAATCCGTTCTTATGCACCACTGATAAACTACTTATGTTCTTTCTTGATGAGAATATACCATCAAAGGTGTAAGGGCGAGTCTTTAAATAATAAAAGATAGCAGAAATATTATCGGTAAGACCTGTGTTTAGCTTCAACACATTTCCATCTTCATCTCCCACCAAAGTAAATAAAGTAGTTCCATCATTATAAGGACTGCCTATTAAGTGAGCAGTAGGATAAGAGTAGATAGTCCAAACTTCAGAAGATATTGTGTAGCGTAGCACTATGTTAGCGTAAGCCACCCCATTCACAGTTACATCACCAATGGACCAATAAATATGGTCAAAGTCTTTATATCCAGCCACATCATCATAATAAGAAGTGGGAATAGCATCTAAAAAGTCAGAAACAGGTTTTGATATTTCCTGCACATTTCCATCAACATAGCGGTATATTCCTGAAGGATGATGAAAGTATATTCCATTCTTGGCTTGCACTATGCTTTCTTGGCTGTATGTTCCCACATTTATCTTGGCATCAGTTTCAGTATCAGAGATAGAATAAACCCTATAAATATGATTGTTCTTAAACACTAACAAAGCATTTTTGTCTTTAGCAAAGCCAGTAACATTTTCTCCATCAGAAGGATTCATATCAATCCAATCTCCAGTAGCCACATCGGTATCCCAAGTAACAACAGGTGTAGATTCTTCAGAAGGCAGGGAAGTGTAATAAAGTCTGTCAGGATAAGTAGAGTTGCCAGAAATCCAAACCCTACCTTTAAAGTTCTCTATGTATTTTCCTACAGGAGCAGAGGCAGCGTTGCCAGTAGTAAGAAAAGAATTACCAGCAGCACCATCCCAAATAGCAGTGGCTTCTGCACCATTAACCATCCAAAGGAAGTCAAGGAAAGTAGTAAATCTAGCTTTATTAGCAGTAAGAGAAGTTCTCTTGGAAGTCCAAGTTCCAGAAGACAAGTAATAAAGCACTGTTCCGCACACTGCCACTATTCTGTTGTTGGTTCCTGACCCACTATCTCTAAACTCATAAAGTCCTTTAACAGAAGTGTTATCTGTTATCTGGGCTCCAAGCAAGGTAGTGCCTAGTCTTGTTTTAGCAGCTCCTATCTTATCAAAGTGCATATTTACTGCTTCAACAACAGAAGTAAGGGGTCTTTTACTTTCGCTTATTACTCCATCACAAATTACCCCTGATGAGAAATCAGTAATCTGTGATAAGGGCAATTTTGTTGTAGTATTAAGGTTATTCATCTATCGTAAAATAAATAGTTTGATTTATAGTTTCCTTGGTAATCAAGCGTTCCTGTGATTCTTTCCATCTTCTAAAGTCATCATCCTTTTCTGCATCCAAGTTACCATTAGACTTTTTAGACTTAATCTTCCACTTAAGCCAATAAACAAACATATCTGGTTCTGGCTCATCTAGTTCATCAGCATCAGAGTCATATTCAGGCAAGGTAGAGAAGTAATCTGAATAAACACTTTCTCCTGCCAAGTCATCTTCAAAAGGACAATCAAAAACCAGTTTCTTGTTCTCTGCATCAACTGTGTAATAAGCAGGTGTGCCAAAGTTAGCATATTGCCAAACATCAGTAGCAGTAACAAACCCACCAGCTACTATGCCAGTTACACCAGACAAGGTGTTGGTAGAAAGAGTGTTGGCTGTGTAGGTAACACTATCTATTGTTCCTGACACACTTTGAGCAGCCACATCTATGGTTCCACTGTCATCAAAATCTCCACTGTGAGAAAGCACGATTGTCACATCTGAATCACTTACTGCTCCATTAAGAGTGGTGTGGGCTACGCCTCTGTAATAGTCATAAAGGTCATTAGAATCACAGTAATCAACATCATCCAAGTCTTTTCCTACTCTCACTGCTAATATGTTTTTATTTGAATATGGGTCCCTTAAGTCAGTAGGCAGAGTGATAGTGTAGGTTCCAGGCACTATGCTAGTAAGTCTGTATTGCTTCTTAAACCTAAATGACCAACGAGGAAGTGCATTGTCAAACTCTCTCCTTCCTTCCCAAAGCACTTCATTAAGCCAAGCATCAGTAATGATATCTCCTATCTTTTCTCCTAATTGTGTTAATGCTCTATCTTTGATTGACCTTACTGCCTTATAAGAGAATCCTACATAAGGAATAGGGTCAGAGTAAGAAGAATAGGTAGCAGAGATTGAGTTATAATATCTAATGAAGTAATAACCAGAAGTCTGGGAGCTGTCCTTGTAGTATGTTTCAAGACTGTCAGCATCAATGTCTATGGTAGAAAGAACAGACTTTACTCCAGCCACAGTAGCGGCATGTGATACTTCTAGTTGGTCATAATCAATGATATAGACTTTTGTTCCTGCTGGATGAGCAAATACAGTATTAGAAGCCAGTGTTACAGTAGAGCCAGAAGGAGCAGTGGCGGCATGTGTCTTTATTATCTCACTCTTTTCTTCTCCAAGTTCTCCTATAAAAAGGACATTATTGATTGCTATGTCCCTAATGCTATCCACAGTAAGAGTGCCAGAAGCAGCCGAGGCATCAGTGTTTATGAAGGTATAATAAGTATCTTCAAATAGTTCTTTAGTTAGTGTTCCAACAGGTTGAATTGCCATACTATAATTTGATTATTTATTTACTTGAAACTTTCCTATGAGAGTATCAAGTCTTGAGCACATATCAGCGATACGCTTGTCTTGTTCTGCATCTCTATCATTTATATCTTCTATGTTCTTCTCTATATGTTTCAGATGATTTTCATTTATGAATCTTAATTCAGTCTTAATTTCATTTATTGGGACTATTACAGAGTAAACAAACCCTACTATCAGAGAACCAAGTCCTACTGCTTTTCCTAATTCTGAATTAAGTAATCCCAATACTCCTATTTGTTCTTTTGGTGACAAATCATCTGCCATGTTTTTAAATATTTAGCCACTTCTTATTTTCAGGCAAAAGATACCATTTTATTGCCTTTATTAATGATTCTTCTAGTTTTTTAGGTGGCTCCCACCCCATATCTTGTAGTTTCTTTCCTGATAAAGCGTATCTAAAATCGTGTCCTGGTCTTTGAGAATGTGCATCCAAAGCAGTGTAGTCTTTCTCTGTCATATCTCTACCAGTAAGTGTCTTGAACACTATATTTGCTATATCAAACACTGTTCTTTCTTCTCCCACTATGTGATAGAACTGCTCTGTTTCTGCTTTGTCTGTTAAGAACAACATACCATCAGCCACATTACGAGCATGTATCCAACATCTTGATGAGAACTTACCATCAGTGCTATGCAAAGTAATTGGCTCATTATTTAAAGTAGCCCTTATTGTTTTAGGCAGAAACTTCTCTGGGTGCTGTTTCTCGGCAATAATGTTCATTGACCTAACTATGGAAATAGGGATACGAAAAGCATGAGCAAAGGAGAACGCTATCATTTCTTCTCCTGCTTTAGCAGCTGCATAAGGATTAGAAGGTTTAAACCTGTCATCCTCTTTGTAATAAACTCCTTCTGGTGCTGGTCCGAACACTTCATCAGTGCTGAAAATAAGCACTCTTTCTATACCTGGTTGGAACCTCTTAATGTATTCAAGTAAGTTTGCTGTTCCTAATACATTAGATGAGATGAAAGGAATACAATCTTCCAAGCTCTTATCTACATGTGATTCAGAAGCATAATGCCAAATATAATTAAGAGGTCCAATGTTATTGTGGAGTGTTTCAGAGATAGGAGAACGCAGGTCATGCCAAATGAACTTCACTCTTGTAGCATCCCAATACTTGCTTTCATAAACTCTATCCACATTAGCAGCATAATTCATACCATCTAGGATTATGATGTCCCAGTCAGTATTCTTTAATAAGTGCTCAACAGAGTGGCTTCCAACAAAGCCTATTCCTCCAGTTATTAAGATTGTTTTTTTGTTGTTCATAACCAACTTTTTTTATATGGGTGATAAGTAATTGTCTTATCAGTTATTTTTGTTTCTTTTGTCTGATGATTATAAGGCAAGAAATATTCTGGCTCATAGGTCTTATATCCATATCTATAAATTAAGTCAGTCAGAAGCCTCATCCCTGGTTCAAAAACCATGCTCCCAGAACCAATGAAGTTTGATTCCACTGTTTCTAGATATTCCTTGAACATACCAAGACCTTGTTCTCCTCCCATTATTCCATTTGCAATGAATCCGTTAGTTTCTTTACAGGCAAAGAACTTATTATCAAGAAACTCATCAAAGTTCTTTCCTTCTAATACTTGAGTATCTGCATCAAGGTAAATACCACCATAGTTATAGAGATAATAAACTCTTAAATAATCAGCAGCCTTCACCCATTTCTTTGCATCAAGACAGTCCTGAACATACTTATTATCCTTAAAACAATTATCAATGGTGATGAGTTTGTGCTCATATCCAGGGATATTATGGGTATTAACATAAGACAACCAATCTGAAGGTATTTCAGAAGTTTCATTTAACCAAATTGTGAATATAGTTCTTGGTATCATGATGTCTTTTTAAATGCCCACAAAGCATCCCAATATCTTCCATCTTCAAAGTGGAAATTAACCAACCTTTTAGTGTAATAACCTCTGTCTATAAAATCTTGTTCAGTCCAAAGACTTAAGTGCTCCTGTGGTCCTACTTCAAACACATTCTTTCTAAACTCATTTTCTAATGGAATGAAGATAACAATGTCTTTATTCTTTAATGCTCCTATTCTGTCCATCACTGATAATGAATCTTCTTTAGTAAGATGCTCTAATACATCAAACATGAAGAACATATCCCACTTATCAAAGTCTTGGTAATCTTTAACATCACAAAGTATGCCTTCCTTCTCTCTAGCATCCCAGGTAATAGTATTGGCTTTATCTAAATAAGGTTGCCAAACATCCAAAAGACCTAATTTCTTAAATCTTAAGAAGGGAAGTTGCATAGCCAAGCTAGAGGTTCCTTCTCCAATTCCAACATTCAAGCAAGTCTTTGTTTCAATATCCAAGTCTTTGTGAATAAAGGTAACTGCCTTTCTCAAATCAAGGTCAGGGTGAACTGCAGGATAATCTCTAGGTCTAGTAAAGTTAGCTCTTAATTCAAATCCATATTTGGCTGCTCTTTCTGCTAACAGTGCTTTATCATGAGCCAAGCTATCAGGGTTATAAGCTACTCTATAAACTTCATCGTCTTTGCTCTGGTCAGTTCCAGTTCTCTGAACTGGATGGTCATGGAATATCACACAGTCTTTGTCCCAGAAATATCTATCAATCTTTCTACATCTTTCAGTAAGTTCATTATCACAACCACAATGATGATAACCAGTATGGAAGAACTCTCCTCCTAAATAAGGAAGTAATTTCTTGGAAGCCATCCAATGAGTAGCAACCTCTCCTAATTGCCAATAACTATCATTAAGACCAATAAGACCATCCATATCTGGACCAAAGTGGTCAAACATACTCATAACAGCCTTTCCTACGCATCCTGGTTGCATAATACAATCATCTCCCAGGAACATAACTAAATCTCCAGTTGTCTTTTCTACTCCTTTTTTAAATGTAATAGGGGCTCCTTGTCTATTCTCCCAATTGTCTTCTTCTACAATGACTTCATAATTAACATATCCAGCGTTCTTGGTAATAGATTCAAGCAATCTCTGAAGTTTCCAGCCCTTTCTTAAAGTAGGAATCACTATTGATACTTTAGGAACAGGATAATAGAACTGCATTTCATCAATATACTTTGGATTAGCAGGACAATAATTATAGGCTTTTAAGAAGTGTTTTTTGCTTTCTTCTTTGTTTCCTAACCACCATTGAGAAATATACATCATTTCGTGTGGCAAGTGAGCATAGAACTCGTAATGGTTTGAATAAAATCCACTCCAGGGTATCTGTAACATCGCTGAACAATAAACAGAGGTTCTAGCCCAATCATTTCTTTTAAAGTAATAATCAGCAAACTTCATTAAAGGCTCTCTGCGAGTTGGCTCTAAAGCATAAGCTCTGTTCCACCAATCAAAGGCAGAGTCTTTATCATTAAGAGCCATATAGCAATCACCAATGTAAAGCATTGACTGACTCTTTTCTGCGTTCCAATTACTTATAACTAAATGTCTTTGAAACTCTTTTATTGCTGACCTTCTCCTACCAGACCAGAATAACTCTCTAGCAAAGTAGTGAGAGTTCCTGTCATTGTCTTGATGTTGAAAGCAATCAATGGCTAGACCAGATAGATAACTAGCTCTGTTTGTTGCTTGATTCTGCCAATGTTCTAGTTTGATTACTTCTTCTCCTAAATAGCATCTCTTAATACCTGATATACCTAGTTTAGGACAAATGATTTCGTGGATTATTCCTCTCCACTCCATCTTCTCTTTATTAAAAAACTTGCAGTGCATAAACTTAATAGCCTCATTACCAAACTGGTCGTGGCTAAATACAAAGTTATATTCAAGTTGGTCATTCCCTTGCTCTATAACTTCATTAAGTTTATCAATATCTAATTTAGTGTATGCTTCATCACAGTCAGGCATAGCTACCATAGGAGTAGTAGCAAGACTAGCTATATAATTACGAGCTGAAGCAAAGTCAAAATACTTCTGTTCTACTTTCAAAACTGGCTCATCTCCATCAACAATGAATCTATTGTTAACAGCATCAGTAGTTTCTTGGTCTATTGTGTGAAGGAATTTATCTCCTACTTCTGAAACTAAACAACCTATGTTTCTGGCAACAGTGGGAGTGCCATCAGTAGAACCAGTATCCAATAATAAAATCTCCCCTCCTCTGTCTTTATATTCTTTAAGGGACTCAACTAATTTAGGCAAAGTTTTTGCCTCGTTTTTTGCTATTAAGCAAACTGTAAATTTTGGTTTTGTATCTGACATTGTTTAATAAATCAACTCTGTCTGATTAAGCTCCGCCTCATCAGTAGCAAAGGTAGTAGTTTGAACTATTATGGCAGTATAATCAGTGTAAATTGTATTATGGTTATTTTCTTGTTTTGTTTGTGTTAATGTAACTGTTTTTTGTGCTACATAGTTTTTTTGTTTTATTTTGTTTTGTATTATTCCAGGAATACTAAAGATAAATGTTAAATAAATAACAAGCATTATGATAAGTATTCCTAGTATGATTTTGTATTTAGTCATTGTTTTCATATATTATACTCCACAACAACAGATAGAAGTTGGAAGACAATCATCAGCGTTGCCATCAGGTGTTCCACCTCCTCCAAGACAAGTTCCTACATCTGGATAGCAACTTCCTAATCCTCCACAAGCTACTGTGCAGTTAGCAGGTAAGTCAGGAACACAGCTTCCACTGGCACAAACCATTCCTCCAGCACAACCACACTGTATTCCTTCACAAGAATCAGTTTCACAAGTTCCTGCTGAACAAGTTTCACAATCTCCATCACAACCCCATAGTCCTGCTCCAGGAGCAGTGGTTTTAGCTTCACAAACACTATTAGCAGGATTAAAGGAGCTAGGGCAGCCATAACACTCTGGACAATTCTGCTGACTTCCATCATAAACCCACCCACATCCCCAAGGAAATGAGCCAAACAGTGCTATTCCACCACAATATCCAGTCTTACATCCAAGAGCTACAGAAGTGCCAGTAGCACATTGATTATATATGTCTTCATCAGGAGTCTGTGGTCCACAGCCAATAGCAGTGGTGGTTCCCATAATTGTAGAAGTAACATGTTTCCCACAAAGTATTTCAGCAGAAGGAGGATTGCCATAATAATGACAATTACTTCCTATTTCAGGGCAAGTAACTAACCAGCGAGTGAGGGCTTTAGTTGAACTTGGTGTGAAGAACTTTGAAACATTAGCTTGAGTAGTAGTGGTGTAAGAAAGAGTGCAGTCACTTGATGTGCAGTTTCCATTTAAAGAAGAAGTAACATTAGTCCAAGTAGAATTAGTAAAGTCATATAAGAACATTCTTATATCCATTGCATTAGTAGTGGTAGTGTCAGTAGCGTTAAAGAAAGAGCAATATCCTTCCCAAGACCAAGTAGAAGTATTAACTGTTGAAGTGGATTCATCTATTAGCATTTCAAAATCGTGAATAAGAGTTTCCCAATAATAAAGACTTGTTGTTACTCCATTAGTCAATATAGACATACCAGTGGTAGCCCAAGCATTATTAGAAGTAGAAGCATTTCCATACATTGCTGTGGTAAATATTATTCCTGTCTTATATTGCCAACTTGCTTCATTAGTTCTGTCATAAGTAGGAGGAACAGAGGTAGGGTTTCCTATACCATAATAAGCAAATCTTGTTGAATTAGTTGAGGTAGAAAGGTCATAGGTAACGCCAGAGGCAGAAGCTTCGTAGGTGGCATAGATGGAAAAAGCAATATTTGATTGATATGGTTTGTTAGACCAAGTTATTGGAGAAGGCCAACTTGTCCCCCAAGAGAATGGAGTTATATATTCCGTATTCTTGCCAGATACAGTATCTTTATATATTGATTCATTTTGTCCCTGTCCGACAAGAGAATAATTTTCTCCTCCAACTACACTTCCACCTGTTGATATAGCAAAATCAACCCAATCCTTTGACCCATTTGCAGGAATAGTATTATTACTTGTTTGGGCAATTAAAGTATTATCGCTTTCTTTATATATTCCCTTTTTTGCTAAATTTGCAGTTGTTCCCGATTCAACATAAGCAGTTATTTTTGATACTGTTCCAGAATCAGATGGAGAAAATACATAAGTTCCCCATAAAAGAGCTCCGAATCCAACTCCACTTGCCCCTGCTGTCGTATATCCAAAAGTGGGGTCAACACGAACTGGATATTTTGCCACATTGTCTAACCAATTCCAGTCACAAACAATCTTATGCTGGTTACCAGTAATATCTTGGTCACACCACATTTCCATACCATCAGAATCAATGGCTTTAATCCTATAAATATGAAATGCTTTTCCTGCTCTAAAATTATATCCACCTAACTTTGAATAATCTCCTGAATTACCTGAATAATAAACAGCGTAGGAATTGATTACATTTTCTGGTCTTTGTGTTCCCTCATCAATTTCTTCTTGTGTCAAAGGTAGTTGCTTATAAAACTCTAAACCTTGGCTTTCTATAGTTGAATAAAAAGTGGAAGTGGAAGGCTTCTTTTCTAATATCAACTCAAACTCATATCCTCCTTCCTCGCTTGAAGTGGGAGCATCATAAAACTGATAAGTAATATCTCCTACATCAAACTTAATTTTATTTTCTTCAAAAGAAAGTGTCTTGTCCTTTTCCAATACTAATGGGTCAATAATAGGTTTAATCTTAAACTTTGTAGTATTGTCCCATCTGTTAAGAGTAATATTAGGCTCAAACTTACTTTCATCTCCAACAGTGGTCTTAATGCTATTCTTATCAACAGCATCAATGATGAGCTTTGGTCCTTCTAGCTTATATTTTGACTTTATTTCTGCAGAAGCAAGAAAATACTTCTCATTGACTTTAACTATATTTGAATCAGGAATAAGGTCATTAGTTCCTGCAAAGGCTATTCCAATACCTAAAAAGGTGACCAGTCTTTTCTTCCAAGTGTTTTTGTCAACTTTAAACCAATTGACGAAGTTTTGTATTGTTTGTTTAAAATTCATAATGGTTTTAATAACTATAATCCCAACAATAATCCACTGTTGAGGTGGAATTGCTTGTTGTCCCTATATCATAGCTAAACACATCATTAGGATGTGCCACATTATTAGTTGATATAGTGGCTGACGAAGTAACAGCAGTGCAAGTAGAAGTGGTAAGTTTAGTTCCATCTATAGCAAAGTTAATATTCACAGTTCCACCACTTGTTACACATCTTGTATGAGCAACAGTAGAAGTTCGGTGAGGTAGCCAAATCTGCATAGTAGAAGTGGTAGAAGTAGAGTTTGCTACTCTAATACACTTGTCATCTTCTAAAGGCAACTGAAGGTTAATTACATTAGCTGTCCCTGCTATTACTAGTGTTGAAAGAAACACAGTAGTAAGCAGGGAAACTAATATTTGTTGAATAATGGCTTTCATATGATTTTGTTTTAATTATAAGTTATTTGACCAACAGCATATAAGACATTCCAAGTAGTGTTAGCAGTGATACAGACTATCTTTACTCCATCATACTGTTTAGTCGCTTGTAAGTAGCCATCAGTTCCTGAAGTAGTGTCCCATTGACCAAAGTGAATAATTTGTGAGGCATTTTGTGCTATCTTCCACATACCTGCTCCCTTTCCAACTACTTCCACACACGAACCCAATGCAGCAGTAGAAGGCAAAGTTAAAGTCACCAATGAACCATTATTGGCTATATATGAGGTATTAACTGCCATTGATTGAGTAGTTCCAGTAACTTCAGACCAAGTTGTTGGTGCTGGTCCTGTATACCCAGTGTATCCAGAATAACCAGAGTATCCTGTATATCCAGTAGCTCCAATAGGACCTGTGTAACCTGTATATCCTGTGTAGCCAGTAGGTCCTGTTGGTCCTGTAACTGTAGAAGCGGCTCCCGTGTAGCCTGTGTAACCTGAATAACCAGTATATCCAGTAGCTCCTGTTGCACCTTGAGGTCCTGTGTATCCTGTATAACCTGTGCTACCTGTAGGTCCTGTTACTGTTGAAGCAGCACCTGTATATCCTGTATAACCTGAATAACCAGAGTACCCTGTATAGCCTGTACTACCTGTTGGTCCAGTAACTGTAGATGCAGCACCTGTGTATCCTGTGTATCCAGAGTAGCCAGTGTATCCAGTAGAACCAGTTGGTCCTGTAACAGTAGATGCAGCACCAGTATAGCCAGTATAACCTGTATAACCTGTAGCTCCAGTAGGACCAGTCACTGTGGAGGCTGCACCTGTATAGCCTGTATAACCTGTGTAACCTGTTGGTCCAGTAGAAGCAGCAGCTCCTGCAGCTCCTGTGTATCCTGTATAACCTGTACTACCTGTAGGTCCAGTAACTGTTGAAGATGCACCAGTATAACCAGTATATCCTGTGTAACCAGTTGAACCTGTAGGACCTGTTACTGTGGAAGCAGCACCAGTATAGCCAGTATATCCTGTGTATCCTGTATAACCTGTGCTACCTGTAGGTCCTGTTACTGTTGAAGCAGCACCTGTATATCCTGTATAACCTGAATAACCAGAGTACCCTGTATAGCCTGTACTACCAGTAGGACCAGTGACTGTGGAAGCTGCTCCAGTGTATCCTGTGTAGCCAGAGTAGCCAGTGTATCCTGTTGGTCCTGTAACTCCTGCACTTCCTGCTGCACCTGTATAACCTGTATATCCAGTATAACCTGTACTACCAGCAGTACCTGCTCCTCCAGTATAACCAGTATAACCTGTTGAACCTGCACTTCCTGCTGCTCCAGTGTACCCTGTATATCCTGTATAACCAGTTGAACCTGCACTTCCTGCTGCTCCTGTATAACCTGTATAGCCAGTATAGCCTGTAGTTCCTGCTGCTCCAGCAGCTCCTGTGTAACCAGTAGGTCCAATAGGACCTGGTATTCCTTGAGGTCCAGTATATCCAGTCCAACCAGTATCTCCTTTATCTCCTGTTGGACCTGTATATCCAGTCCAACCTGTAACACCTAAAGAAGAACCAGTCCAACCAGTAGGACCTGTATCTCCAGTATCTCCTTTATCTCCTGTTGGACCAGTATCTCCTGTCCAACCTGTCGGTCCAGTAGGTCCAGTTGGTCCTTGTGGTCCTGTATAGCCAGTATATCCTGTGTATCCAGTCCTTCCTGTTGGTCCAGTAACTGTTGAGGCTGCTCCTGTGGGTCCAGTATAACCTGTATAACCAGTATAGCCAGTTGGTCCAGTTACTGTGGAAGCTGCCCCAGTATAACCTGTATAACCAGTATAGCCTGTTACTCCTGTAGCTCCAGTAGGTCCTGTAACTGTGGAAGCAGCACCTGTGTAACCAGTATAACCAGAATATCCTGTATATCCAGTATAACCTGTACTACCTGTTGGTCCAGTAACTGTAGATGCAGCACCTGTGTATCCTGTGTATCCAGTAGCTCCTTGAGCTCCTGCAGCTCCAGTGGGTCCTGTAACTGTAGAGGCTGCACCAGTGTATCCTGTATAACCTGTTGGACCTGTAGCTCCTGCTCCTCCTGCTGTTCCTGTGTATCCTGTATAACCTGTATAGCCTGTTACTCCTGTAGGTCCAGTAGGACCAGTAACTGTAGAAGCTGACCCAGTATAACCTGTGTATCCAGTAGCTCCTTGAGCTCCTGTTGGTCCTGTAACAGTAGAATCGGCACCTGTGTAACCAGTGTAACCTGTATAACCAGTAGCTCCATCTACTCCGATAGTTCCTGCCTGACCAGTGTAACCTGTGGGTCCAGTTGGTCCAGTTACTGTTGAGGCAGCACCAGTATAACCAGTATAGCCTGTTACTCCTGTAGCTCCAGTAGGTCCAGTTACTGTTGAGGCTGCTCCAGTAGGTCCTGTTGCTCCTGTGGGTCCAGTTGGTCCAGTAACAGTAGAATCGGCTCCAGTATAACCAGTATAGCCTGTGTAACCTGTATAACCTGTATAGCCAGTTGGTCCAGTTACTGTTGAGTCGGCTCCTGTGTAGCCTGTATATCCTGTATAACCAGTAAAACCAGTATAACCTGTGCTACCTGTAGGTCCTGTTACTGTGGAAGCGGCACCTGTGTAACCAGTAGCACCTGTAGGACCAGTGTAACCAGTTGCACCAGTAGGACCTTCCTGACCTAACCTTGCGTTAATTTTGACAGAAGGTCTTAAAATGCTCATTTTTTTTAAAATTAAATTCCTCTCTTTCTATAATTAACGAATCCAGTAACTGTAACACCTCCTCCTAGTGATATGTTTAGTGCTTCTCCAGCAGCACATTTAAAAACTCCATCTTCGTCATTTGTAATATTCTCAATCTTAAGCATTCCATATTGAGCAATAGACATTATTCCTGTCAAAGCTGTGCTTCCAGATAATACCTGTATTGTTGTTTGTGAAGCTGGAACTAATAAAATAGAATCAACAACTAAATAAGCTGGTGATGTTGGGGCAGTAATAATAGTATTACTGCCTGAAGATGAGATAGAAACTGATGCTCTTAATAAATTCTCTGATATCATACGATTATATAAATTATTTTACTTTAGTGGGGCAAAATTATGATTATTTAAGGGTGATTATCCGACCATTAATTAAATAGGTTCCAGGAGAAAAGTTCTGCCAAGCAACACCAGTAGAGTTACAAGTATTGTAGGAAGTACCATTGTACCACTGAACATTCCAAGTTCCTCTCCAAGGTGTCATAGGCATATCTTCTCTAATAATCTTTATTATCAAAGGAGATACTTCCTTAACTCTCGGATTCTTTTCCTGTCTTTCTAATATCTTATCAAGTCTTCCTGACCTTAAATCTTCAAGGTCAGCTTTTAAGATATTTCGTTCTTCTGTTTCTCGTTCTATTAACTTTTCTTTTTCATCTATACGCCTCATTACTTCAGTGGCAATAGATTTAATCTTCTCAATTATTTCTTCTTGTTTTTGTTTTTCAATGTCATTGAAAGCGACATTAGCTAGTTGTTTATCTGTCATAGTTTTGCTTTGCCCCACTGAACTAAAATAATTTGGGGGGTGGTTCTACTTTTAATAAAGAGAACCACCAAGAGAAACTAACTAAAATTAGGATTTAGTTGGATAAACTGCGAAATAATAAGGAGTTCCACCAATGTCTATTTCAACATTTAAGGCAGTTCCACCTAATGTTCCAGCAGCAGCGTTCTTTGGATTCTTAATAACACCTCCATTAGAACCAGTACCAGTAAATGTGATACCTTTAGCGTTAGCTGAAATAACCAAGAAACCACTTGAGATAACAATATCCCCAGCAGTAAGAGTCAAAGCAGCAGTGCCTGAAGCATTACCAGCGATTACAGTAGCACCATATTTGGCAATACTAAAGTCGTTAGCAGCTCCATCATAGCATTCAAGATATTTACCAGTAGTAAGTGTAGCTTCAGTAGCATTAATCTTAAGAGCAGTTCCTGAAGTAAGTCCAGCACCATTAATATCCATCAAGATACCAGTAGTGGCTGAAGCAGCATTAATATCAATAATACCTGTAGTTCCAGTGTAGACACCACTTGTTGTGATACTAATACCTGTTCCTACTGTAGCAGCACCCATAGCGAGATTAACCATACCTCCAGAAGCAGAGAAATTAGCTCCACCTCCAGTGAATTCGGCAACCCAACCATCAGTAAGGGCTGTAGCAGAAGCTCTAATCACACCTGTACAGGTTGTAGCACCATTAGCAACCAAACTAACCAATTCTCCTGTAGTGATAAGCACACCAGCAGAAGTAACGAGTAATCCAGTTCCTGTAGTGATAGCAGCAGCGTCAATCTTAACTGTGTTTCCAGCAGTGGTGTTAGCACCAGTGACAAGTAACACATTAGAAGCACCAGTTGTAGAAACACCAGTGATGTTTACTACATTTCCTGTGTATCCAGTTGTGTATCCAGAAGCTGTAACATTTAAAAGTTCAGAAGTGGCTTGACCAGCAGCTGAAGATGTGATGTGTACAACTGTTCCAGCAGTAGTAGCAGTAGCACCAATGTCAACCAAACCACAATTAGATGTGGATGTGAAAGCACCAGTACTCTTAAATGAATAAATACCATTTGTAGCAACTGCAGCAGCTGTTGATGTTGTGGCTCTAATCAAAGAACCAGTTGTCATACCAGTTGTTCCTGTAATGGCTAATGCCACACCAGTAACCATGGCAGCTGTAGTAAGTTGGCAAACGATTGTTTCATCTGTAGCAGCAGTAGCAAATTCTACTAATGTTGCAGATGTTCCTGTAGAACCAGTGTGATTAACATAAATCAATCTACCAGCTCCAGTAATAGCTGTAGCAGCAGAAGCAATGTGTAATCCAATACCAGTTGTCAATGAGTCAAGGTCAGACATAACAATACCTGAACCTGTAGTCATTGAAGAACCTGATACCTTAACAATGTTTCCTAAAGCTAATGCTCCAGAAGCAGTGAACTTGGCAATAATTGTTTCATCAGCAGCAGCAGAAATAACTTCAGCTAAAGCAGCACAAGAGTTAGTAGCAGTTCCAGTATGTTGCACATAGAACAATCTTCCATTAGCAGTCATTGTAGTACCACCAACTGAAGATGAAATGTGGAAAACTTTACCAGAAGTAACTGTGTTGCAAACAATGCTCAATCCTGTTCCTGTAGTAAGAGCAGCTAAAGGCATATACACTGCAGTTCCAGTGGTAAGACCAGAAGGAGTGATTGTCATCCAAGAAGTAGTTGTGCTTCCTGTAAATACGCCTGAACCAGCTAATACTATAACTGAAGCAGAAGTAGCAGTGTCGTTTGTGACTGTGAAGGTTGCAGCATCATCAGCATCTGTAATTGCTACAGAGCCATCAGAAAAGACAACATCTCCAGCAGTGAGGGTAAGAGAGTTGCTTCCTGCATCTCCAGCAAAAACAGCCATATTAGCTGTCATATCTCCTGCTTTGCTAAAGTGCCAAGTATCAGAAGTTCCCTCAATATCATTACCAGTTCCGACATTGGTAATCTGAATACAATCTCCAGACCCAGCACCAGTGTTGGTAATTGTTAAAACATCATTATTCCCTGAACTTCTATCAATAGTAAGTGTTGATAAGGCACCAAGGTCTAATGTTTGGTCCCCTTGAAAAATAGCATCTAAAGAAGGAATAGACCCACTTCCGCCAGTAGCACCCAATGTTGTTGCAGTGCCTTGTGCAGAGAAGATAAGTTGATTGGAAGCATTGATGTAGATACCATTTGAAGACGAATCAATAGGATTGCTTGAAAAAGTATCAGCAAATCTTACAATACCCTCTTTAAGATTTATGTTCCTCGGAGAAGAAAAGTTCTTTCCGTTTATTGTTGACATGAGATAGATACTATGGGGGAGTGTATAAACAAGCTATAAGCATGTCCCACTTCTCCCCCAATAGTCAATTAATTACTATGTTGAAGGTGATGTTGAATCTCCCTTTGAAGCAGCCCACATTCTTGCAACATCATTGTGTCCTAAATCAAACATGGCAGATGCCTTCATCTGAATTTCATTTGTCTTATAAACCACATTTGTTTCAGCCAATCTTGGAGCTTCAGATTCAACGAATTGGAATCCATAGGTATCTCCTTTTCTTGAAGAATCAAACATGAACCAATATGCATCCTCTGTTAAATAATCAAGCTCAAGGATAGTAAATTCTGGCACACCTGCTCCATCATTGTCATTAGATTCAGGTATCTTTCCATTCTTAATAGCCTTTAAGATTTCTTTGGCTTTGAATGAAACGCTAGAACCCTTTTTACAAACTAAAGTATCAAGCATTCCTGGGAATGGATTTCCTCTTGGGTCAACCCAAAGAGATGCTGTTCTGTGAGCAGCTTTTAATCCAGCATAACCAAATGGAAGATTATAGGTTGTTCCATCATAAATAATGTTATTGATGTTTGTTCCTGCATCTTCTCTTGAGTGGTCATCATCAAAGGCACCTTCTCCATCACCACCAGCAGTGCTAATTGTTCTAGCACCATTGATTCCGTAGTGTGTGTAAGATGTTGATTCAAAACCATTGGTCAATCTTTCAGCACAAAGTTTCTCCTGTTTTCTAACAATAGATTTCTTAAGTTCAGAGGCAAGGTTCTCAAGATTTCTTTTCTTGATACCAAATACCCACATTTTCTTGGAAATCGGCATGATAATATCTACACATTCTTGTGTGTATGTCTTATCAAATGTTTGGATTGGAGAATCTTCAACTATCAAAGCATTTTCATCTGTGAAATCTGCTTCCTTTAATCCAGAAAGTCCACTGTCCTTTTCATAAAGTTCATCAGTAGTTCTGAAATTAAAGTATTTTTTGAATTGGGCTTCTGGGTCTGATGTCTTTAGCCAAATACTCTTAATAGACTTATCAACTAAATCAGCAGCCTGCCCTATTGTGAATACCATATATTATCTTTATTTATCAATTACTTTATGTAGTAGCATCAGGATTAACACCATCTCCGACTAAAACTCTACCAATGATGTGTGTAGTATCCAATCCGACCTTGTCTTGCACGAAACAAGCATATTCTGTTGAAGATGTTGTTCCTGTATTGTTAACAGTATTTGAGTCTGTTAAAACCATTAAATCACCATTATGTGCAGCATTAGCAGTATTAGTAGCCAATGCTTCCACATCTTCTGTTCCATCAAGTTCATAAACCAAAACTGAAGTTTCAGAAGTTGAAGTTGCTTCTTGTGCGATTGCCTTTCTAGTAAAATGATTTGAAGTTGCTGTTGGTTCTGTCCAAGTTGTCGCACCACCAACATTCTCTAAAAGTTCACCAAATGTAACAGTAATGGAAGAAATGGTAACCTTTTTATAGTTCCTTGGGTCAGCACCTTTTCTTACGATAAATGCCATAAGTTAAATTAATTATTTGTCTGATATTTCAGCCAATTCGTCTTCAGTAAATCCTTTCAAGAATTGTCTAACCACTGGGTCAATATTCTTTGACTTATTAGAACTAGGTGGCTGAACGCCACTGCCTCCCACACCAGCCGACTTAATTTTTGCTTGTTGGGCAGCGATGGCTGATTGGTTCACAGGTTTAGACTTTGTATCAGAGAGTTTGGCATGTATATCTTCTAATATCTTCGTAACAACAACAGGGTCATCAGAAGTATTATTATAGAAACCACCATGAAACTCTGTTAATACTGCTTTCCACAAGACATCATCTCTGTCATTTTGTGGAGCATATTCAGGATGTTTAGCAACAAAACTAGCAATAGCTTTGTTTTTTTCTGACTTTTGAACTTCATCTTTGGTAACAACCCCTAAATCAGTTAAAAGTTCTTTTACTTTCTTGATTTCATTTGGGTCATACCCCTTTTTAATAAGATTAGCATCTAAATCAGTTTTCTCCGCAGGTGTGATAGTAGTCTTTTCTCTTAATTGATTTCTCAATTTAGTTACTTCAAGCCTTAATGCTTTTTCCCTGGGAGTTTCGCCACTTACATCCTTAATCTCAACCTTTTCTTCTGGTTGAGCAATCTCTTTCTGTGAATCATCAACAATGACTTCTTCGGATTCATTTTTTACAAGGTCCTCCTTGTTCTCCTCTGATTGTTCATCTGGTTTTTGTTCTGTGGAAGATTCTTCAGGTTTGCCTTCCTGCTCGGACTTGGTTGTGTCAGCTTCAGCATCAACAAACAAATCTCGTTCTTTTACTTCCTGTTCTTGTTCTTTATTGTCCATAGTTTTACTTCTTGTTTAACGCCATTGAAGATTGGCGATAGACATTATTTATTTGGGTTATACGCCCTCCTCTGCCCATTAGGGCAGAAGACGAATTATAACTTCTCCATTAATGTAATAGCTGCTTTATCTTCAAAAGTGATTTTCCCTTCCTTCTCTTTCTCTTTAATAGTCTTATAAATAAAGTCCTTTACATCCTTACTTAATTCAATCTCAACTTCTTTTTCCTTCTTTGGATTCCAAGTAACCATGTTACCATCTTGTTTGAAATCAAATTCTTCTTTTTCTTTATCACTGATTGCTAACTTGCCAGCATCATCCAGCACTTTCTTCATCACATCTATTGTGCCCTGATAGCCATTAAGTATGGCAATGCAATATATCCTTTCTACGATTGATAGTTTCATATTTTTATACTTGTTTTGGTTTTATTACTAAATTCTGCTTTATTTTTTTACACCACATTTTTATTGCTTCATCTTCATTGCCTCCTAATGCAATAACTTTGCTTCTAACATCATTATGATAAAGACTAAAGTATGCATTATCAGCATTAGACTTATCTCTTGGAACAATGACTCTGAATATCATTCCTCCTGCACCGCTATAAGAAACATTGATTCCGAAGTCTGTTCCTAGAACAGCATCCACTATGCTTCTCCACTTTCTCTTAATTGGTGGAGCATCAGGGAAAACATCTTGGTCTTCTTTTTTTTCTTGTTCCTCTTTCTTAACTTGCAGTTCTTTCTTCTGGCTGTCTATAATATCATAGAGTTTTACCACAATGTCTTTAAGTTCATTTATCTCTGTCTTTGTGGCAAAGTTTATTTCCTCTACTGGTTCAGACAACTTGGGAAGAAGCTCTGTATCTTCTTTTTTATTTGGTATTCCTTTAGGCATAATTTTTTACTTCATTATTTTACTTGGCGAAGATACCAAGAATTATTTTGTTTGACCTTTTTCTTTATTTACTATATTGTCCACCACTATCTTTGGAACATTGACTTCACAATTAACAACCATCATTTCCCCAGCCTTCATGTCATTCTTCAATTTGACACTATGCTGTCTAACAAACTTCATTAGTTCCTTTCTCCTAACAGGAAGGATGTTAGCTCTTTGTTCCTCATCAGTAATGACCAATAATAATTCGTAAAGTTCTCTTATTGTTATATATGCACAAAGGTCGCCCATGCACATTTTCAAATTGTTCTTGCCTCTAACCCTGACTGTAATGTTGTTCTTTTTAGCAACATCAGTTAGCACCGCTACATTGTTCATTTTTTGTTTGTTTTTCTTTTATTATAACAAATATCAAATTATTCTTTGTCTTCTGGCTCTTTATTAGCTATGCTTTTAGCCAAATAGGCAAAGAATCCATTAATACCAGCCACATTCTGCTCTATACTGATGGTCCTAACTATGGTCTGCCACTCTGTTTCTCCCACTCTTTGCTGATTAAGCAAAAGAGCTATGAAGTCCCTTCTTGCTTGGTCCACAACATCAAAGGCATCAGAAACAAGAAAGTTTTTAATGGCTTCTATCTCTTTTTGTGTTTTTTCCATAAGATATTATTTTCTTTGGCTCATTGAGCCCATTATATTTTTTAACCTACCCAACACTCCACTTTCTTTAGGCATACCAGCTTCATCTCTTGGCACTACTGTCTGAACAGGAGTGGGAGTAAGCCCAGCTTGCCCTTTAAGTGTTTCATCCTGTCTGTTGCTTTTTTGTCCTATACCTCCTCCGCCTTGTTGCCCTCCTTGTTGCTGTTCTTGTCCCATAGTATCAATGAATAAGGGCTGTGGTGGCTGTGGCACACTTCCTGTCTGTAAGTAAGCTATCCAAGCATCAGGGAGCCAATCCTTCTCATCTTGAGCATTAACCTTGCATAACTGCTTTGCTGGCTTGGCATATAATTCAGGTGGCTGTTGCAGAATAGGGACCAATAAATTATACATTTCTTGGTTTCTTTGCTTCTCTAGCTCCAAGGAAGGAACCAATATAGAAGCAGGAACCACCCTGATAATGCCTTCCCACTTAACCTGTGTAGGAAGCAAGTCCTGACCAATCTGGAAAAACCTGTCTTCCCTGCTTTCTATCAGTCTTTCTCCAACTTTATCTAATTTAAGCGGTATCTGTGGATAAAAGAGAGCCTTTATTCCTACTTGATTACCAAACTCATCTAAATCAGGCATGGCTTGTCCTGCCAGCATTTGCTGTTCTTCCTGGAAGTTCATTAAGTCATCTTCGTCAATAAACTTGAGCACTTCTGGGGTGGAAAGTATCTGACCGAGCCAAGATATAGAGATATAGGCTTCTTGTGCTAGTGCATCTGCAATGTTGTTTAAAGGCACATTCATTCGCTTTAAGGCTGATTCTTTGGCATTTAGCACCTCTCCAAGGGTCTTTCCTGACAACTCGCCCTCAATAATGGGAGGAGCACCTGAATCATCATCAATACCAGCCTTTAAATACTGCAAGCCTTGCCAACTCTCCTTGCCTGGTCCTGGAACATCCATCCACTTAACATCACCACCAATGATTTGGTGTCCTTTGCCTGGTTCAATCTTGATTTCTCCATCTCCTTCAAGCAAAGAAGTGCCTGTATAAAAGAACATCTTATAAATAGACAAAACCAACTGGTCCATTGTCATATTCATCATCTTGTCGTAAAGGGCTTTCTTCTGCTTGATTATCTCATAAATACCTATTCCATAAGGAATGCGGACATCTCTTAATACCCAATAAGTCTGCCAAAGCGAGAGCTTACCTTCGTCATTAGGAAGCGGAGCATAAGAGAGCAATATCTTTGATTTAGGAATATAGATGCCTAATAAATCACGATTTCGGTTTTCATAGAACCCAATAGTAACAATGTCCCTTCTGTCTTTATCGTCAATCTTATCATCAGGAGGCATATAACTATCCTGTGCTACATACTTCCAGTTAGGGTGATTACCAAACTCTATTTCAGCAGATTTGTAGTCATAGTCCTTTTCATAATACCAATCATTAGTAGATAATGGGTCATTAGGAAGGGTCATTTCATCTATCCAAGTGCGATAGTTATCTAGCACTTCTCTGTGTAATCCATTAAAGTCAACAACTTCTCTTTCCTCATACTTGTTATTCTCTGGGTTCTTTTCATCATACTCAACCAACACATTCTTTTTGCGTTTAAGTATGCGAGGAGAAGTCTTACCAATGGACCAACCATATTTAGCCAAGTTGAAAACAAACAACTTGAGCTGTTGCTTAAATGAATCCCTAGACCAGGAAGCATTTAAAACAGCTTTAGCTATATCAATAGTCTGGTCATACTTCTTAATAACAGCCTGAAATACTGCCTCTGGGTCCCTATCTATTAAGATAGAGAGGACTGTCTGGATTTTAGTTAAAAGAGTGGGCTCGGAGTTAAAATTACGCCAAGAAGTCTTGTCAGTTCCTATATTGACCAACTTTGACCTATATCCCTTGGTATCAGACAACTCAAACCTCTTTCCGTTCTTATTAAGAGTGCTAGAAGAAGGACTATAATCACTATCAGCCTCTTTCCACTTATCTTCTATGTTTAGTCCTGGAATATTTTTCCTATATTCCTTCATCTTCTGGACTCTGCCATCAATGAAATCACGAACAGCAGCCTCTTGCTCGGAAGCTACATAATTCTCTGGATTTTTAGTTTCAAAAGAATACTTAACCATACTTTTTAATAATTAAAAGAATTATAATCTTGTTCACCTATATTTTTTAAATACTCAAGTCGCTTTTCAGCTTCTGACTTGGGCTTGGCTGTCTTATACTCCCTTAAAGTCTGAAGGAAATACCTTAAAGCATCAGCAATATGGTCCTCTCCTGCTGAATCCACATCTTCTGGTCTTATATTGTCATGGACCAGGGAGGGCATAGTGCGAGCTGTATTAATACAATGATTAAAGAAACGCAGTCTGGGAGGGTTAATATCATCATGGCGGAGATAAGTATGGACAAAGTCCCAACCCATCACCCTATTTTTAGAAGAAGGAATGATGTCATAAACTCCATTTCTCAAGAACACCTCGGCAGTGGTTTCAGGCATGCCAATTTTGGCAAAAGCAGCAGCATCTATAACAGTATAGCGATACTTCTCTGGGAGCCCCTGGGCATCCACAGAAAGCTCTACTATCTGGCGAGCATGCTCATCCACATCCTTTCCTTGGCAGTAATACTCACGATAAACCCAGGCAGCACCATCAAAGTCTATGGCTATCCAGAGGCACGCAGTCTTACCATTCTTACCTGAAGGGTCAATAGTGCGGAACTTTGCCCAATTAAAAGGAATCTCAAAAGGCTCTACTAGGTGCACCTTTGGGTCCCACTCGGTGAAATACTGCCCTTCAAACACTTCCCAACTTCCCTCTAAATAAGCCTTTCTCTGGTTCTCTGGCAAGGACTTAAGCGAGTCCAAGTAGCTCTGCGAGATATAGGGATTGTCAGAGGCAAGAGCAGGCACATAATAAAACTGGGCTCTCTCACTCTCATAAGTGGGGAACTCCCTGTCTATCCAACGCCTTTTCACCCAATCATGCCCTATTCCTCCTGGATTAGTGCCAGCTAGGAACTTGGTATCAGAGATGCCAGCCCAGCGAAGCCTAGTCCTTAAGAAGACAAAAATTTCCTCGGAGTTCTGGGTGAGCTCATCTATGGCTATCGCTGCAAATTCAGAGCTCTTATACTTGCTTATTTCATCCAGGTTACGAAAAGCTATCACGCCACTCCCAAACCTCTCGTTAAGCACGAAATTATGCTCCTGGCTCTTATACTTCCCTAGCCAATCAGGAAACTCAAAGCTCACTTTAGACAAGTGCCTATCCTTAAGTGTGGGATAATCCTCACAGAAAAGAGCCACTGTAACGCCCTTTTGCCTGTATTTCTTATAATAAAAGAACAACAACTTCAAAAGCATCCAGCGTAGCCAATAGCTCTTGCCTCCAGCCATGGCACCGCCATAAAGAACAAACTTGTGGTCATTTACAGCCTGTTCTGCTACCTTTTGCTTCTCTGTAAAATGGGCAAGCTCCGAGAAGCTAACATAATTTTTACCTTCATTCTCCATTAGTAGGTTGTGGAGGGTCGTCTAAAATAATACCATCAATGGCATTCTTATCCACCTTTATCGTGGCTTTCCCTAACATCCTGTCCGAGAGAAACTGCTCCTCCTTAAGAGTCATATCTACAAACACACGAAGCCTCTCTATCTCCTCCTTGTTCAACGGAGTGCCTTCTGCAGTCCTGCTAAACTTCCCATCCTCACTCATCTCTATCCCTATATCAGCAAGCACATCCAAGAGCTTGGTCCTCTTGTCCCTTCTCTCATCTATGCTTCGCTGTAGCTTATCAACTTGTTTAAGATACCAATCTTCAATAGCCATACATTATTTGAAATAATTATCTTTATTAGAAGGGCTAAAGACTACCACAACAACAACAGCAGCAACAACAGCAGCAATAACTACAGCTCCTATCATAAATGTAATAAGTTCATTAACCATATTACTCACATTATAACACAACAGGAAAAAAAGTTCCCAAAATTGCAAAAATCCCCAGAAAAAGCCCAGCTTTTAAGAAAGCCAAATATGTTATAATATGCCTTCTGGAGGGGATTGACTATCATGTGAAGCCTTGGAAAGTTCCATAGGCGAGAGAAAATGAGAAAGTCCTTATTTTATAAGGGGCTGATTTTAGGGCATAGGGGATTGACAAAAGAGGCTATTTCCTGAAAGCCCTTATTTTACGATGTCAACCCCCCAGGAGAAAACCTGGGAGAAATGCCTTTTTCACCAGGAAACGCCCAGGAACTGGGAGGAACAATAGGGCAAGGGTAAGAATAAGAGTAAGCCTTTCCCTTCTTCCTCAACCGATAGCAAACAATGAGTTAGATAATAAGTCAATAGGTAAGGTTCGCTTAATGTAAATTAAGCGAACAATCAAAAACCCTTATATTATATGGGCTTATGGCATAATGGGCTATGTTAAGGGGCATCAGGGGCTTAGGGGCTTTTGGGACTTAGAGTCTGGGCAATTCGGCTTGTTGCTGTTTAAGTTTTGTATTCATAAGTTATTAGTTGGTTAGTCATTAATTGGTTAGTTATTAGTTAGTTAATTGGTTAAGTTAGATTATGATTATACTTATTGACTAGCTACGTGTTAGCATACAACAAAAAAACAGTAACCATATAATTAGCCACTGCTTTTCTGTTTTGGTATGTCTTAATTATTTACAAGTTATCCAATCAAACAAATTTTATCAACTCATTAATCAAATAGCTTTCATCTTGCATGTTGTTTATACTCTCTGATAGTTGCCTCAATATCTCTTATGCATATGTCCTTTTTAGGCTCTAGGGCATACCATTGGATACAGTTAATAATTAAAGAGATAAGAAAAGCCACTAAATAGAACCAAGTTTTTGTTTTTTGTTCTCTATATTGTTTTTCTGTTATCATGTTTTTATTGATTTATTGGTTTTGTGGATTAAATGGGTCATCAGTGTTACTTACATCATAAACCCCGCTTACTTCAGTTATCGGCTCGCCAGTTTCATTATAGTGGTATGTTCCAGCCTCAAGGCTATCAGCAAATATCTTTTTGGCGTAGTCTTCAGCCTCTTTTTGGTCTTTTGCTGTGACATCTATGCAATAAGTTTCAATGTATTTTAGCTCTACCTTGTAGCTTTTTTTGTTTTGTGTTGTCATGTTTTTTAGTTTTTCTTTAATCGGGGGAGAAATTCTGTGCAGAAACTCCCCCCCGATTGCACACAATTATTTTAGTCAACTTATTATTTTGTCTGAAACTTGAAATCTTTAAAATTCTCTAATACTTTTATTAAATCAAAAGCGTATTTATAAGAGTTCCAAGAATAGTAACTATCGGATGTGTTTAAATCAAACCAAGTATCATTTCCGTCTTTTTCAATTGCCCTAAATCGGAGTTCATATCCTTTCTTTCCTTCGTGCCTATCGTTGACATATCTGTTCCTTGAATTTCTATATTCAACAATATTTTGAGTTTCGGAATAATAATGATTTATTTTCAAAGATTTCAATAATTGATGAATTGACTTGATTGATGGCATCCTGCCATTATCATTTACTTTCTTTTTTAATGCGATGTAAGTTTTATTTTCCATTTTATTTTTTGTTTCTATTTTCTTTGACCTTTACTATCTTAATGATAGCAAATAGCAAATACTTGTCAAGCCCTATCTGTGAATATCTTTTACCTTATGGCTATTGACAAATACAATCCTTTTGCTAATATCATGGTATCAAATAAACCCTATCTTGTCAATACCCTGTATTGGCTATATATAGGAAGATAACAAATACAACATAATTAAATAAATATGTCAATACCATTTGACTAGTCTTTATGTTATACAATAACCATGTCTTTTTGGCAAATAAAAGCAATACTGTTTTGCTATCCTATTTTAGCATACACAATGACCAAAACTGTTTTGGCTTTCGCTTTAATTGTGAAGTGAACCACGCAACTATAACAAGGACACAAAAAACACTTCCCAATTATCCCCCCTTGAATAAAGTTTTGCCAATTTCATTTTTGAATTTCCCTAATTGTGAAGTGAACCACGCAACTAGAAAGGCTGTCAAGGCATTGACCAAATCCCCTTTATTGACAAGGACATAAGCAGTTATCAACAGGGAGGGTCTTGACAACTTCTAATTAGTTTGATAATATCTTAAACAAGGCAAGGGGCAATAACCTCCCAAGCCAAAAATATATGAAAAAAACAAAAGCAACAGGTTGGAACACTTGCAACCATTATGTCACAAATAGCAAAGGCTTATGCCTACGCTGTGGATATAATACAAGGAGATTAACAAATAAGGAACTTAATAAAATCAAATAATATGAAAAAATATAACAATGATAGTCCGAAGTTTGCTGATTGGACTACCAAAAAGCTAAAGCAAGAAGCCATTGGGTTAGACGAGGAAATGAAATTCTGCTCTTATGGTACAAGAGAAATCATGGAGTTAGACGAATTGCTTAATGAATTAGACCAAAGGGGAATAGAAATACAAAGAAAATTATCATTTAAATAATATGACTATAAAAGAATTAAAAGAAAAATTTAATAATTTACCCGAAGATGCTGAAATATTAGTAGCAAGTGACGAAGAACTAAACGAAATGTTTACAAAATGGGATATTTGTAACTTATCTACTGATAAAAAGAAATTATATGCTATCTTTGGTTTTAGTGGAAGTGAAAGCAATTTTTTTGAAGAAATTAACTAAATTAAAAGGTCGCTAATAAAATAAACAAAATAAAAAACAAAAACATATATGCAAATTGTAACAAAGGAATTTATTGATAAATTAACACCAAATGCCAATTCCAAAATGAGAAAGGAGGCAGTAGCAATCGTAGATAGATTAACTAAAATGTCACCACAGCAAAACCTTTTTATAGGCAGAGCCGAGTGGAAAGACAAGGTCAAGTATAAAACTAACTTTAGAGCTTGGTTTGCTAATCTAGAAAAGAGAATAGAAAATGGCAAACACCCTAACCCATTAATTGAGAGATTACTTGAGGGCTGGGAATACAGGGTCGCCTCTTATGAAGAGGGTTGGATTATTAACAAGCTAAAAGAATAACAAATATCGCATTTAAATGCCCTACAAGCCCTGCTTTTCCCTTAAACGCCTCTTATGCCAGGTAACAGGGGAAACAGGGCAAGAAAGGGCAATACTGTGAAGAAAAACACTATTATTATGACTGACACACTATATTCAGATATGGTTATCCCATTAGACTAACTAAACCACACAATAAATGATTAAAAACAAAGAATACTTTAAACTCCAAGCCAGTGCTAAAAGAGAGCTTGTCTTGCAGAAATTCATAGAGCTTATGGCAGAAAAGGAAAAATCCCCCACTTTTGAGGATATAGCTAAAGAGTTTGGAGTAAGTAAGCAAAGAATAAAGCAGATTATGTCCTTTTGGCAAGAGAAAAACCTTATCATGCTTGTTAAAGACTTGGAAAAGGAATATCCTAGAAACTCTCTTGTTCTCACTCCTCAAGGAATAAAATGGTACACAAATTTAATATTAGACAATAACTTATGATATTTGCCTATAAATGCAAAGACGGATTTCTTAAGAACATAGGAGAATATGACTTTACTTCTAACTCTTTCTACAAGGAGATAGACAAGGAAAAGCACTTATTCAAGAAACTTAATGCTTATGGCATAGATGCCGAAGTCTTTGATAGAATACTCAAGCCTAATAATGCTACAATCAAGTTATATGCCCCTAAAGGCAATACAACCTATTATGCAACAGTAAAGGACTTTATGGAGCATGGAACCTATTTTCACTTTGAAAATGCTAAAGAAGACTACGCCCCACAGATATTTCTTCCCCTTGACTTCTTTGCTACACAATGTATGGGCTAATTATCCCCTCTTGCTTAAAATATAGACATAGATGTAAGGAACTGTGGATAACTGGATATTGACAACTCTATTCAATAAACTAAAATTAAGTAAAATATATGAACTACAACTATCAACTTATTGTTCGTGAAGAAACAACTGACCAAGAGATTGCAAGGATTTCTGCTCATAGTGAGGAGGGTTTAGTTTCTGACCTCCACAAAATAGATAAAGCCATAGAAGCATTTGAAGAAAAACACACTGACTATGGTAGCGATAATGGGCAACCAAGTAATGAAGAATAATATGAAAGAAGAAGAAATAATAAAAGAAAATTTAATAATTGCTTATGGTAAAGATAATGCCACTCTTAATAAAGGAGAAGAACATATTGTTTTGACCAATAAAGATATGGCGTTTATTGTTCAGTCGGTATTAAAAAACTTACCATTAAAAATAGATATTTGCGACTAACTCTATAAAAACCCTACAAATATGAAAAAAGAAGAAATAATGGTTAATATATTGGACAAGTTTGAAGAAGCATTAGTCAGTTATTGTGTAGTAGTATTACAAAATGCAGGGATTGATAATGTAACTATTAAACAAGCTCAAAATGTTCTTGCAAAGGTTGGATTAAGATTATCATTTTCAGAAGAACTTGGGAAAGACACAATGAATAAAATTATCTTAAAATAATATGACACCAGAAGAACAACAAATGTTAAAAGATGAAAGAGATTTTAAAGCCAGAGAGTGTGAAGCAATAGCCAGAGGCGAAATCATTAGACAACTCCAATCAGAGTTTGACCAAGAGTGTGAAAGGATACAGCAAGGAAATGCTGATGCCCTTTATTGGAAAGATGTTATGGACAATATATAAAAACTAATATGCAATACAAAATAAATGACCCTGTGTGTGTTAAAGGAAAATATGTAACTAATTATGGGAGGATAGTTGATTTGGTAACTAATGATGTATTCCCATTCAAGATTATATTCCAAGATGGAGATTATGATGCTTTCAATGAAGAAGACCTTTCCCCAGCAGACCCAATGCAGTGTTTAATGGTGGGAGATAAGTTAAAAAGTGGCGGAAAATTCCTAACTATTGAGGGAGTTTGCGGAAATGCTGTATTTTATGAGTATGTAGATGGGAAAGGGTGGAATACTACAAAAAATTTAATAAGAGATGGTTTCACTCTCCTCTCCCCCCAGCCCCAAGAGGATTTAGTAGAGAAATATGCAAATGAGATTTGGAATAAAATTACTGACTTATCAGGAGAAAAGTTTTCTTTTCCCCAAGGAACTTTCAAGGCTATCAGAGAAAAATTAAATCAATTTAAAGAAGAAATAAAATAGCCCCAAGTGGTTGCTGGTCGTGGTAATCTTTCAGAAGAGACTGCTCCATATCAGCATAAAAGCAATTAAAAACCCACGAAAGTTGCTTTCCACTACGATTTTATTCTCGTTGAGCAATGGGGGCGTCAGCCCTATACGGATTAAACCGTAGCATTGCAAGACGGTGATAAGCCAAGAAATGTGTGTAATAACATACTACCTTGTGCCAAAAGAATTTACCTTAAATGGTTCTATTCCTTGGAACACCACGAGATAGCACGCCACTACAAAAAGGATTATGGAATAAGACATAATCTAACAAAACTTGGCAAATTGAGTGGTGTTATAAGCGTGAAGCATACAACCCTTTCAAGGAAATTTCAAAATAACCTTGAAAGTAGGTTGAGGAGACAGGCTCGCATCTGTCCTCAATACAAAGTAAATAAAAGAATCATGATAAAAGTAATATGCAATAAGTGTGGGAGAAATATGAAATTTGTAGGAAATATCTCTGGCATAACCTATACTTCTTACCCTGCTCAATGGGAAGATACTTATATCTGTGAAAGTTGTAAAGAAAAAAAGACAGTAAGAGAACATGGAATTTCGCAAGATGATTATAGTTTCATTAAGAAATATCCTGAACAAACTTGAACCTATGTTTAAAGACACAAAAGAAGCCCAAACTCAATTTTCCCCAGAAGAAGAACTCTTAGCCAAAGCCAAGGAAAGTATTATGTCCAAGAAGTGTTTAGGAGAAACAATGGCTCAAAGATTCAGGTCTTGGGTAGTGGCAGAACATTGGATAAGAGAGGCGTTTAAATTAAAGAACCAATAAAACCCTACAAATATGAAAAAAGAATTAACAAAAATACAAAATAATCTTTACTACTACAAAGATGGTGCAAAGATTGAAGGAAAAAATGAGGGCTTGTCTGGTGATTGCACTAACTTGTCTGGTGATTTAGACGACTGCAAAATAACAGCAGAAGAAAGAGAAAAAGGAATTGACATAAGTGAGTTGGTTAAATAAAACCCTACAAATATGAAAGAAGCAAAAGAAGATTAAATAAAAAAAAGACAATATGCAAAACTCAATAAAATTAAACAATCAAGAAATAGAATTAACGCCAGAGCAAGTGGCTCAAATTAAAGAGATAGTTGGAATTAAAAAAGGATTGTGGAAGCCAGAAAATGGAAACGGGTTTTATTATATAGATTCTGATGGAGATGTTATGGGTTATTTACTCGTTGGTGATTACAACATTTATGATGAAATTGCAATCGGCAACTACTTTCAAACAAAAGAACTTGCCCAAAAACAAATAGATAAATTAAAAGCAATCCAAAGAGTGAAAGAATATATAGCAGAGAATGATTTAGGATTAGAGCCAGATTGGGGAGACGACAATCAATATAAATATGATATTTATTATGATTATTATTACAATAAATTTAAGACAATATATAATTGCCATAATAAATACTATTCCCCTATCGGCTATCTAAAATCAAAAGGAGCTTACGAGCAACTTATACAAGCCAAAGAAGACGACCTTAAAATAATATGGGAGATATGAATAAATGCAAATATTGTGGTGGCGATATAGAAATAAGAAATCCAACAGGACACTGCGACCATCTTTATTATCCTGAAAATTGTGAAGGATATAAAAATGAAAGCTTTGAAGAAATGTGTATAAGAACAGGACATAAACCTTTTGGAGCACAAGGGATTGATGGTTCTAAATATAAATATAATAGTGATGGGACTGTTTCAAGAAAATAAATAACCAATAAAACCCTATAAATATGAACAAAAAAGAAGTCCAACAAAGAGTATTACAAAATGGCAAACCATTAGACTTAAATAAGTTTGAATGGGATGAAAAGACTAACACCTTTTCAAGTAATGAAAAGTATTTAGTTTTAGATTTTAAAGGGATAGACAACTGCACCTTTAAGACTGGTTCTTCTTGCACCTTTGATACTGGTTCTTATTGCACCTTTGATACTGGTTCTTATTGCACCTTTGATACTGGTTCTTCTTGCACCTTTGATACTGGTTCTTATTGCACCTTTGATACTGGTTCTTATTGCACCTTTGATACTGGTTATTCTTGCACCTTTAGGACTGATTCTTATTGCACCTTTAATACTGATTATTCTTGCACCTTTAGGACTGATTCTTATTGCACCTTTAAGACTGGTTCTAATTGTATCTTTAATACTGGTTCTAATTGTATCTTTAATACTGGTAAAGAATGTGTAGTAGTCAGACGAGATATTTACGAAATAATAGAACTCCAAGAGGGAAAAGAGATTAAGTTAAATAAGTTTGGCATAAAAGGATATACAGAAGTAAAGCCAGAACCATCTTTATCAGGCAAAGAAGTAGAGGTTAAATTAGATGGTAAAACTTACATAGCGATAATTAAATAAAACCCTACAAATATGAACAAAGAAGAATTGGACTCAAACAACCTTCATAGCAGAATAAATAATGTCTGTGATGAATGTGGCAGAGAGGCAAATCGCCTTACTTGCTTAAAGAGATATGGGAAAGAACCAGACCAAGCTAAATTTCTTGTTAGCACATTTCATAAAGGAAAATGTGATTTCTGCGGAAAAGAAACAGATATTACCCAAGTTAGAGATTATTTTTATCCTGATTTTGGTTTAATTAACCCCTATGAAAACCCTACAAATATGAAGTATCAAAAAATTAGAAAAAGAAAAACTGGTAGCTGGACTTGTCAAAAATGCGGAAGTTTTTATTCAAGAAGTAATTTATATTGTAAAAATTGCTACCCAGATTATGAAACTAACTTTTGGACAAAAATAAAAGAATTTTTTAATATCTAACCTAACCCTATGAAAACCCTACAAGATCATATAGAGGAGGAAAAAGAGAAGTTGGAAGAGGAATTGTTAAAAATAAATGCTGAATATCCTAATGATGGCGGTGGCTGGTTTCTAAGACCAGAAGAAAAGAAGAAACTTTTATTTAATTTCTTTACCCTCTCCCTCCAACGCATAGCCAAAATCACGGCAGAGAAGATTGTGCCAGAGAAAAAAAGTCCTTATGACTTTGAAAAACACCCGTCTGTGCTAAACCAATATGGTCAATGTGAACTTGCAGAGGGATATTCAGAAGCCCTCTCCGACCTCCAAACTAAAATAAAGGAATTTATAAAATAATATGGAAAAACAAATAATATGTTGCACTTGCCCTATATTAAGTTGCATTGAAGTAATGAAGCAGAGAATTGCAATGGAGCAAGAAAAGATTAAAGCAGAGAAAGAGCATTACTTGGAGCTGATGAATAAGTGTGATGAAGCCACTTTGGAATTAGAGAATGCTCGTGCAGAAATTAGGAAGTTGAAGAGAAAATAAAGGAATTTATAAGATGACAAAAACAGAAAAAGAATCATTGTTTAATATAATATCATTTATTTTTCTAATAATCATTTGCTCAATTGGTGGGGCGATTGTTGGCACGATACTTGTTTTGAAAAATATTATTATAATTATAAGATGAAACCAATAAAAAAAGTTAAGAAACAACCAACTCCATTTGTCAGGCTTTTCATAGATAAAGACATTGACCCTTGGCGTAGTGGCTATTTAGAAGGCTTCCAAGATGCTGTTCATTTCAAAAGCACAGACTTTAAAAAAATAATCAATAAACTATGCAAAGGAAAATAGCTAAAAGGAATATAGGAGAATTGGTCAATATCAAAGGTATCTGTTTATGGTCTTGTGATAATGGTCCTTGCTATTTTGGTCAACTCGTTGGAATCAAAAGAATAAAAGGAACAAAATATGCCCTTATTAGAAATCAATCAGAAGTTTGGTTGGTAAAAGAAAGTAATGTAATTATTGGCAATACCCAAAAAAGTTTTATTATTAAAAAAGTAATATCACACAAGAAAGCATTAGGACTTTTTGGAAATTATAACATTTTTTAAACTATGCAAACGATAAAAGAACACAAAGAAGAAACCCTAAAAGACTTTTCTGATGAATTTGGGATACACTTTAAAAACAGTGCAGGAGAACTCCAATTTGCCCAAGCCTTTATAGCAGAAGCCCTTGATAAGCAGATTGAGATAGTAAAGGAATTGTTGCCAGATGAAAGGGTAAGCTATGTGAAAGAAAGAGATAAAATAAGTTTTGAGAATTTTGTTTTTTATTCTCAAGGTTATTCTGATTATTTATTCAAAGTAAAGGAGATATTAAAATGATATGCTAGACACTAATCCAATAGAGAACTTGATATTATGTGTTCTACTTGCTCTTTCAATATTAATTGGAATAATTGGTAATGTAGGAGCATTTGATAAAGATTACTTTGAATAATATGAAACAAACAATAGCCATCTTGTATGGCAAAACCATCAAAGCAATTAAGAGAGTATGTGGCTACCAGATAGGACTAATAAAGCCCCTAAAAGACTTGCATCTCTACTTAACCAAGAACTTAAAGACTAGAACAGCCAATGTTATGGGGCATACAATGTTCCTAGATAAGAATGATGACCTTTCACTCTCAATTAATGGAGAATTTGAGCCAATGGAAACATCAATAGTTAAGAAAATGGTCAAGAAAGGCGACTATGTGATAGATATTGGGGCAAATATTGGCTACTACACTTTGATTATGGCTAAACTAGTGGGAGAAACTGGTAAGGTATTTGCATTTGAGCCTGACCCTAACAACTTTGAGATATTAAAGAAAAATGTTGAGTATAATGGATATAAAAATGTGGTTCTTTTCAATCAAGCAGTAAGTAATGAGAATGGAACATTGAAGCTCTACTACACAGAAAATGGCTCTATTAGCAGAACATTTGATGCAGGAGATGGCAGACAGACTAAAGATATTCAGGCTGTAAGATTAGATGATGTAATTAAAGAGAGAATTGATTTTATTAAAATAGACATTGAAGGCTTTGAGATAATGGCAATGAAAGGGGCATATAACATTTTAAATACTTACCACCCAGTAGTAATAAGCGAATTTACTCCCAGAGATATTGCTAAGCTAGGATTCAAAGCAGAAAACTACTTAAAAATGTATGAATTACTAGGCTATACATTCTACGATGCAGATGAAGAAGCCAAAGAAGTTATGGAAATTGCCTCTGATGATTTAATAGCTAAATACCCAGAAAATGGAATACTTCACACCAACATATTATGTATAAAGGAATAATCAAAGAATACCTGAAAGCCAGAGCACTCTACAAGAAAAATCCTACTTCCTACCGAAAACTTGGCAAGTTACTTAATAAATCAAGAACTTGGGTGCAATCAGTGTTAAAAGGTCGTGGAAACAAAATGGTTGCTTTAGAGAAACTTAAACTAACAAACTTAATAACAAAAAAACATTATGGAAAATTACTACAAGCCAATTCAAATCGTGTTCCTGGTAAGCCAAGACATAAGCGAAGTAAAACTAAAAGAATGCATTGAAAACTCATTCTGCATAGAAGCAGAAGGAAAGACAAGCACTGGAATAACCCAGTGGCAATTAAGTGAAACAAGATACATTGGGATAGGAGCAGACACTGAAACAGGAAAACCTTTGCCCAATATTAAATTATGTTCTCCAATAGATAAAACAACATGAATAAAGACTTCACAAAAGAACTAGCAACTTATCTTAACAAAGACATAGTGTTAGTAGGAGAAAGATGCAAATACACTGTTCCTGAATTAGCCTGGCAATGGCACGATAATCACTCTGACCTAATAAAGTTCTACAAGGAAACTGACCTTTATCTCTTTGACCTCACAATGTATTGCAACCACTTGCAAGAAAGAAAACACTTTGATTGGTATGAAGACAAGTTAAAGCAACTTAAACTCACTACTCTCCTAGACTTTGGGGGAGGAATAGGAGAATACAGCATAGTTGCTTGGTTAAATAGCTATCAAACAACTTACTGCGACATATTAGACAGTCAAACTGCTGAATACGCTAAACACAGATTCTCCACTTATAATGTTAATCCTACCATTATGGGAGAACAAGAAGCTATCCCTGCCTTTTATGACATCATTGTGGCTATGGATGTTATAGAACACCTCCCAGATGCTGATAAATGGGTTAGAAGCATAGCAGAACACTGTAAATATGCCTTTATTAACCCAGAAGTGCCCTATTCCATCTTTTATCCACAACACATCAGCAAGGTCAATCTAGCCCCTTTCTTTGACCAAGTTGAAGGAAACCTGTGGAAATCAAAACTTAACTAATAAAATATGACACCAAAACCAAACCCATACGAAGTAAAGTTTAGCCGAGAAGGAGCATTTATGCCCTTTGGCTCAATGTGTAATGCTTATGGTCAAATGAACCAACAGAAACCAGTAGATATAGAAAAATTCAAATCTGATATGATAGAGATATATAAGTTAGCAAAGGAACTGGTAGAAATGAGCATTTCCCAGACTAATGAAAAGGTTGCTACTGAAAATAACACTGATTGGGACAATGAAGCAGATTTGCCTATAATTCAAAACTAATCTAATGAAAATATCAGAACTTTTAACAAACTATGTCAATAAAGAAGAAAAAGAACGCACAATCGGACACTACTATGCCAGTGAAATCAACTCAATCATTAAAGGCTACCTCACTGTTTCAAATTTTAAGACTAAAAAACCTATACTCGGAGAAGGAGTTAATAAAATTATTTCAGGAATTGCCTTTGAAGAAATGCTTGAGAAAATCTTCATTCAACAGAAAGTTGACCACAAATACAACGAAAGATACGAAATTAAAGTTTCTGAAGGTGTAACCATAACCTGCAAACCAGACTTTGAGTTTCCTGATAGAGTATGGGAAACCAAATACTGCTTTGATAAAGACTGGGATTATATAATGAGCACTTATCAGTATCAGCTAGAGTGTGAGCATAGAGTAACAGGCAAAGATGTCTATGTAGCACTGTTCTCTAGCCCATTTAATATCCAAGTTAAGAAGTTTATTCCATCAGAAGTCAGATGGGAAACAACCAAAAAGGTCGTATTAGACTTTCACAATAAATTAATTAAAAAATATAATAAATAATACAATGGACTTTAAATCAATTAAGGAAACACTTATGAAACAAGGATTCGTGGAAATAGGAGGCACTGGTTCTGATGAAGTTTGGACACCTGCTCCTGGGAATGAAACACTACGAGGCACTTACTTGGGAGTAGAAGAAAACATGGGCTCTAAAAAGAACTCCAACCTTTACTCCATGGAAACAGCAGATGGAAAAGTAATAAAGTTCTGGGGCTCAAAGGTATTAGATGACAGGATGGCTAATGTAGAGCCAGGAGAACTATTAGCAGTAGTGTGGAAAGGAAAACTAACTGGTAAAACTGGCACTCCTTATCACGACTACGCAGTATTCCACGAAAAGAAAACAGAGGATACCTCCTCTCTTAAAGAAGAAGAAGAACTTGAAGGAGAAGTGCCATTATAATCTATGGACCAACAAACTCTCATTAAAAACTTAATAACACTTTATAGGCAGTTGATAGAGAAACTCACTCCTGGTCCAAAATACAAGGTCAAGGGAATTATAGTGCATCACTCTGCCTCAATGAGCTCCTCCCTAATGCAGATTAATGATGACCATAGGAGCAAATGGGGAAGTATCAGCTCGCTAGGCTACTATGTTGGATACCACAGAGTAATAGACAAAAATGGTAATGTTTCTATGACCAGACTTGATAGTGAAGAAGGCATACACGCTAAAGGATATAACAAAGGCTACATAGGAATATGCTTATTAGGTAACTTCCAAATAGAACTTCCCACTGATAAACAACTTAACGCCCTTAAAGAAGAATTAACTACAATCTGTGATGGATATGGACTATCCAGGAACACTATTAAAGGACACAGAGATGTGAGCAACACTCTCTGTCCTGGAGAAGCCATTTATGAGTGGTTACAGAAATTTAAAGACTATGCAATATGAAAAGCAAACTAGAAGAAGAAATGGCTTTCCACCTTAAATTGTTAGGACTAAAAGACATCTACCAAAGAGAATACAAGTTCTGCCCTGATAGAAAATGGAGATTTGACTTCTGCTTGCCAAAACAAAAGATAGCCATAGAAGTTGAGGGAGGGCTATTCATACCTGGAGGACATTCTACTGGAAAAGGAATAATGCGAGATATGGAAAAGTATAACTGGGCAGTAGTTCATGGTTGGAAAGTGCTACGCTACACTAATGGCACTATTCCTAATGTAATTAAAGACCTTAAACAAGTATGCGAACTCAACAGCACCATAACAACCTTCTCAAAGCCTGGCTCCATCAAGTCCAAAAAGAAGAAAAAAGGTGTAAATACTGTGGGATAGTGCTGAACAACAAGCCAGAAACACTTAAGAGTTGCCACATTAATCATGGCTATCACAGACAGCCTGAAATGTGCTTTCTCTGCGAGCAGAACATCTCCCAGTTTGACCAAGCTGATAACAAGTGCTCTTTTTGCCACCAAGAAATAGAGGGGTATAACTTTGACTATTGGATTTTAAGAGGCAGACTTTGCCCAAAATGCAACAACGAAGTGAAAAGAGAAGTTTCTCTCCAACTTCGTTCTGGTCCTTACTACGAATTAGAAAAAAGACTAAATAATACATAACAAACAAGCTGGGAGGAAGAAGAAGCAATCCTTCTTTCAGGTAACTTGGTTGGGAGTAATTCCTTCATATACCTGGTGTTGTTCCAAGTTTTCAAACCTCCCACTGATTGCACGCTTTAGCATGTCAATAGTAAATCCTTTAAATGAATACAAACCTAAATATGACTTTGATTTTATTGAGTTTAGAGTAAAACAATGGAAGCTAAAAAGAAAAGAAGTGGTATCCATACTTAATTTCTGGGACTTGGAAGCCTGGAAGAACGATGCTCCTTTAGAAGCCACAATAAAATTCATTAAGAAAAAAGGCATAGATAGGAAAATAGAACAAAGCAGAGGAAAGTTCACTTATCGTATGGTGCTGTATCTAATGTATCAGTATGAGAGGTATAAGACACAGTATTGGGAAGATGCCAAAGTCTATCAGGGGAAACTCTCTGAAATACCAAGGGATAAGATGGCTAATAAGAGGGACCTCACTGCCATACTTAAATACAGGGACAAGCCCTTGCTCCGCCCCCTTCCTAGAAGGGACTTTGCTAAAACCTGGCAATCCAAAGGCAACAAAAAACAGAAGAACTGGCAATACAAGAGGTTTAGGGAGTTCTTGGTCCACCACGACTGGCTAGAAGACGAAGTGAAACGCCTCACTAAAGAGAATGAAGAACTAAAACAAAAACAGAGCACTTAAGCTCTGTTTTTAGTTCCACGCTATATTAAATTGTTAATTTTATCCCTGACTTCTTAAGCCCACCGACTTGGCAACTGGCTTAATAATCATCTTATACGAGGCGAAGGCATAAACCAGGATTTCAATCAACACATCCCAATTAGCTCCAGCAGCAAATCCGCCAGCAAAGCCTGTATAAAAGAAGGTTCCCACTACCACCATTAAGAAAGCCACTAAAGACTTAAGAAACTCGTTCTGCCCAATCTTGGGGAAGAACTTTAGTGCTTCTGTTAAAAGTGAAGCTAGAAACCCTATTTCCATTTCTGATAACATTTATGGTTTTTAGGTTATTTTATTAACATAGCGACCTTTGTTATCTTCATATGCTTAATTATAGCAAAGCCAATAAAAAAGGACTAGCTGCAGACTAGCCCTATGGTTAAGTATCGAGTGAAATCTCTCCTTTCTCTTTTTAACTGGGCAATATCCCTAGCAAATACTCTCCTTTCTTCTGGGGATAATTCTGTCCAATCATTATGCTTTGCTATGTATCTGTCTATAAATTCACTTCCTTTTCCTATCCTTCCCACTTCGCAAAAGTCAATTCTGGCGTAAATTGTCGCCCAATCCTGCTTAAAGAATGTCTTGATAAACCATCTAGTAATCAAGTCCATAATGAATCTCATTGTTTCACCTCTTTCTTTTTAAAGAACTATTTCCACTCTATCTCTTTTTCCTGACCAGCGAACTCTAGCCAATCGCTACCATCAGTAGGCAAAACCCACCAACGATTTTGTGCTTTTCTCATTTCTAACCCTTGAAAGTATGGTTTTCTTTTTTTAGAAGACTGTTCTTCTATACTAACCTTACCTAACCTAACCTGTGTTAACGATTCGTTAACGAGTGGTACACCCTGTTGTGGGTCTTCTGTATACGCCCCATTATCTTTAAGGAATAAGGTCTTTTTTTGCTCTAAATACTGGGTTGGTTTATACCAATCCTTTCTTACAAGGTTATTTATACGCCAATGCTTAATTACAATTACCCCATTTTCAAATGTCAGAATAAATCTTTTAGCCATTAAGAGTTTTAGGTCATCATCATTTCCGCCAATCATTTTCATTATTTTTTTGGGATTTCCAACAAAGCCATCATCATCTGCCCTCATTCCCAAATGAAAATACAATGCTTGTGCCGAAGACGACATGTCTAGGAAAGCATCAGTATCTATTATTTGCGGACTAAACATTCTTCTTTGTGCCATTTAATATATTTAACAATCAAAAAAGGTCAGCAAAGTGGAGAAGGATTGCGGTATCCTATTACTTTGCTAACCTTTTCTGACAATTATTTAAAATTAACCGCATTTTTCTCCGTTCTTGTCTAATCTTAAATAACAATCTACTTAATGTCAAGTAGTAAACTTTTTATTATATCTCAAAGCTGTTTTCCTTCTATCACTTAAAAGCACTACCTCAATATAACAAACAATGTCCACATACAAGTCAGGGTCCATCTGATAAAGCCTGTAAAAGGGCTCTGATATACGCCAATTACAGTTCTCCAGTTCTTTCCTTACATTGGGAGTGAGGGGACCTATTCCTTTCATGCCTTTTCTCTTACCTTGGGTATATGTTCTAACCATAGTTATTTAGCACAGAATTGCCCCTAGAAGCCCTGTTATAGAGCATAGCCGAGTAAGACTGCATAACGCTATCTGACAGGGCAAGAAAGGGCAATTCTCCTACTTCTTGACAATATGACTTTTTAGCTCTTTTTACTCTCTACATAGCACTTAACACATATCCAGCTTACCTTCTTGGACTTAAAGTCCTGGTAAACCTGATTTACCATCTTTCCACACTTCTGACACTTATATTGCTTATTAGAGAGCTTCTTCATATTGTTCTTACTTCTTTTTGCCACCTTTTTTGCAGGGCATGTTAATAAGGGCTTTGTTATTGAGCCTTTTAAAGACTGGGAACACCGTATGGTGTGTTTTAAGTAAGCAAATGCTTTATACTTGTTTAGTCCATAGTTTCCCAGCCTTTAAGAAACTCAATTCCCTTTCTTCTGCTCATAAGGATTTATGGTTTAACTTGCCGAGCCGATGTTGCCTAAGCAAAGCACAAGATACACCCCCTCCTGTTTAGATATTTCTTCTAAAAGTTTTTAGGACTTTCACCTGTGATTATATTCAGCCGATAGTTGCTCATCCCTATCGGCAATAGTCCGAATTGTTGCTGGACACTCACCTCGTTGAGCAGAAGAAAAAGAACTTCCCCTTTCTTAATTAGCGTTAAAATCTTGAAAGCTATTTGTTTATTTTAAGATGTAGCGTAATCGTAAGACTTACTCTTAACAACTCGGACTAACTCAAAGGCAACAATATCACAAATAATTCTATCAAAAGTTTCTTTTGAGTATGAACCATCTGCTAAGTCATTACCTCTGTTCCAATCTTCACCTGCTCTTGGCTTTCTTGTTGTAACAATGCAACCAAGATAACCATCATCGTGTCCACCTTTATCACCATTAGATTCAGAAAATTCACTTCTTCTTGGTAAATGGGCTACGATGCAATACCTATGGTCTTTAGTAAAGAGTTCAAGATTTAATTTGTTTTCTTTATAGTCGGCAACGATGAAGTCATCTAATCCATCAAACCGACAAAGTGGCTTTAACCACTGCATTAAATCAGAAAAATCTGTTTGTAATGCTTCTAACGCTTCTTTGGTCATAGTTTTTTATAGCGTGTTTGACTTAACGCTAATTAAGAAAAGGGACAAGTGCAACTTTATACTGCCCCTTTTTGTTGGTTAGACAGAGTTTGCACTTGCCCATAGGTTGAAGGGGGATTAGCCCTTCGCAGATTGGACCATTCTCCTCTCTCGCCTTGGGCGTTTGTGGGTATTGTTATACCCTGCTGGCTTCTTCTTATACGACTGCAATTTTACAGTTTTCTTTTTCAAGGGGCGATTGCCTCCTTTCTTTAAGTTTAATTATTCAGGGAATAAGTCAAACAGTAAAAAAAGGAAAAGTGAATAAGTCCACTTTACAGTTTGCTTTATTAGCAGTAGTGTCAAGTAAAACTTATATGATTGAATTTATATTATGGGGAATGGGAATAGTGATAGGATTTGTTATAGGATGTTTCATCCTTGCCTTTATTTTTGGATTGATTGTTCAAGTATTCTCTTTAATCTTTTCTTTGGTTGGATTAATATTTGAAAATAAAGCTATAGCTCTAACCTTATTGGGAATTGTTCTTCTTATTTGCTACATTAGTAAATAATCTTATTGCTCCTGAAGTAGCAAGTTTTCCAGCATTTTGTTTTGTTCCTAATGTTGGTTGTAATACTTTTGGTATTTTATTATATGCTGAAGAAGTAAGAACTTTCTGTTTTGCTTTTTCTCCTGCTTGTTGGAATTTTCCTATATTTCTCATTGTTTCTCCTGCTTGTGATGGTGTCATTGGAGCACCAGTAAGATTACCAATCAAAGACTTTGCTGACTCAAGTGGGTGCATACCTCTACTTAATGGAGTGAAGTTCTCTGAAGTGGCAATGGCAGTCAATTTTGGAACTATATCTCCCCCTTCAATATCATCTAACATCCTAATAGTATCTAAAGCATTTTCTTTAGTTCCATTTAATATATTAGCCAATCTATTAGCAGCAGTGTCAGCAGAAACAGCGTTTTCTGCTACTCTCCCTGGATTGTTAATTGAAAACAATTCATTAAGGAATTGTTTTGGTTCTTCATACATTTTACTTCTGGCACTGAAGGCGTTATCATAAGCCTCATCTAAAGCTCCTTTGAACTTCTTAATCATACCTTCTGCTTTGTTGAATCCTGCGACATCTCCTGAATTAAACAACTGGTCTTTCAAATCAGATAAGTCAGACCACATTTTAACAGCAGTGCGAGCACCATCCATTTCTGCATTTAAAAGCCCGATAGTCTTTGGTTTTCCTTTTAATGGTTGACCTATAATGAAAGGTTCGTTTATCTTGAATCCTGCAGGAAGTTCTAATCCATATTGGCTATAAATTTTCTGTGCATTCTTAACATCATTTGCATCAAGAGTTACTGTTTTCTTAAAATTATTTTGAATAATATTTTCAGTTTGTTCTGTCCACCAATCAGTCAATTTTTTTCTTAAACTTTTAGCACTGTTGTTCACTTCATCCTGTAAGGTAGCAGGAGAAATTTTGCCAGACTTAACATCATTAACATACTTCTCTACTTTGGAATAGTTCTTTCTACTTTCTTCTAAAGCTAATTCAGGAGCACCAGACATTTGAGAAGCTCCTTTAGAAGTAGCACCAGGCTTAACCCATTTGTTAAGGGCTTTATTAAGTGTTTCCCCTATTACTCCCATAAATCCTCCTGTTGCTCCACCCCATAAAGCACTCTGTTGTTTTTCTTCAGGGGTAAGGCTTTCAGACTCTGCATTTAAATAACCTCTAGTAGCTCCTTCTAAAGCATTACCAGCTATATTAAAAAGACCAGGAGCCTTGTTAACTACATTTGCTACTTTGATACCTTGAGTTCCAAGTTTTCCTGCTCCAAGAGCTGCCTTTATTTTAGAACCAGCTCCTAAAGTAAGAACATCAAGTAAAAGATTACCACCACTGGCTGCAGCTTCATTTCCACTTACTCCACCACTTTCAAGATTAGCTACATCTTCAGCAGAACCTCCTGCTTCTTTAACTCTCCTAATTGTTTCTTGAGTTTCAGGAAGTAGGGAAGTTAGTTTTGCTCCAGCCCATCTTCCAAACTTCTCATAACCAGAGAAATCAGTTATTCCTTTTGCTGCCCCCATGCCTTGGTTAAATGATTGTTGATAGTTTTCTTTAGAAAGACCAAAGTCAGGTTTCTGTGGAGAAACAACATCTGTGAAATCATCATAAGCACCAGGATATTTAGCTTTAACTTTCTTTCCTACATCTGCATCTGACAAGTCATCATAAGCACCAGGATATTTAGTTTTAACTTTTTGACCTAAATCAATTATTGTTGCCATATTATCTTATTCCCATTGGGTCATCATTATTTTGACCTTGAGTATTAGTATTCTGATTAGGAACATATCCTCCAGTAATATATGCAGTATCAAGTCCATATTTATCAGATAAAGCACCAGCTCTTTGTTTCTCTGATTCAATACTCTTTAAAGCATTAGCACTGAATGTCGCTGCCAAATCAACAAATTCTTTCAAAGAATTAGGAGTAAGACCAGCTCCACCTTGTGTTAGTTTGGTTGCTTTACCTTCAATCATTTGAAGCAATCCAACACCTTCAGGAGTTCTTGCATATTCTGATTCTCTAACAACAGAATTTGGGTCAAGAATCTTATTAAATATCATTATGATAGCTTGTGATGTTCCATTAAGGTCTTTTGCTTCTCCTTTAGTATATCTGTCATAAGCAGATTTCATCAAACTATATTGATTAACAATAAGGTTATTAGCTTTATTCAAAGTATCAACTTTACCTGCTAATTGCATTGTTGCAGATAAATTTTGACCAGAAGTTAAACCACTTGTTCCTGATGCTTTTGCTTTTCTATTAGCTTCAAGAGTTTGATAATCATTGTAGCTCATAGGTTCTCTACCTGCGGCTCTCTCTTGCTGTGCATAAAAATTATATTCTTCTACAGAAGTAGCAGCAGAAGTATCAACAGTGCTTACTTTAGCCCAATCTTCAGGAGTCATAGTCTTCATTATTGCATCTCTAGTAGCCTGATTAGCTTTACCTAGTAATTGACTTAAATCAGCACCACCAACAATAGCGTTTTTATAGCCTTCAATGACTTCCTTGCTAGGAACAATCATTTCTTTAATGCCTTCTCCTAAAGACTCTGCTTTATCTAAAGCAGTAACAAAGTTAGCCAATCTTGCATCATTAGTCTTTATCTTATCCATATTAGCTATTATCTCTTTGTCTAAAGCACCTGAAGCAGCACTCCTTACATCTGCTTGGTCACCAGGAGATAACACCTTTAGATAATCAGGAGTTTCTTCCATTGTTCTATTTATCTTCTCTAATTCCATTCCTGTTATCTTTTTGTTTATTCCAGAATTATTAAATAGATTGCCAGATTGAGCATCTTGTAACATTTGCCATAAAGCCATACTGAAGTTAGTCATTGGGTCTTGCTGTGGTTCTTGTTGCTGTTGCATCTTCTGTTGAGGCTGTGTGTTAGCAACAGGAGCAGAAACATTAGCCTTTAATGGGTCTGGTATCCCTCTTTGAGCCAACAAGCTAGAGGCTTGTTTCTGCATATCTGCCACTTGAGCCGACATAGCAGCAATAGTGGCTGGGTCAAGAGTCCTTTGAGGAGAAGTGGTAGCAGAAGGAGCAAGAGTTCTTTGAGTGTTATTCTGTAGGATATTCATAGCAGTATCAACCCAACTATTAGAAGCTCCTTGTGCAGGGACACTATAAGAGGTGGGAAGGTTAGCAGATGACATAGGAGTCATCTGATTTTGCACAGGAGGAGTTCCTGATGGAGTAGTGCGTGAGAAGCCTTGGTTTTTAAGTAGGTCTAAAAATGATGTTGCCATATAATAATTGTTTAATATACTGTTCCTGATTGTTCTGCTATTCCTCTCTTGGTTCTATATCCACTTTCTAGCTCTCTCTGTCTGACATTAGTAGCAGTAAGCTGTTCTCTCTCTAAAGAACCAGTGATTCCTGAAGTAGGAGAAAAGAGAGAACGAGGAGCCACATTAGCAAAGTTCCCTTCTCCTAAAGTGCGTGCTTGATAAGAATTAACTGTGGGTGGCTTTATATCAGCTAAGTTAGAAGAACCAATGGTGCGTTCTGCTGTGGTGCCTAGTCCTTGTGTCTTGTTTAAAAATCCCATCTCGTCTGACTGTAATTGTCTGTTATAAGCAGAAGTGAGGTTGTTGGCTCTTTCCCTTCTACCACCAGAGAACAAGGTTCCCTTTTCAGCTTCTGTTTCTCTTTGAAGCCCTAGTTGGTTTCTAAATTGAGCTTGTTGGCTTTGTTTGTTAAGTTCGTAGTCCTTGGCTAAATAATCCAAGTTACTCTGCAAGTCAGACTTTATAGCTGAAAACTGGGACCTATAATAAGGATTTATCTCATTCTCTGCTTGGTCAAGAAAGCCCTTCATTAATTCAGGAGTGATTTCTATATTTGGATTGACCACTTTTCCCTGGGCTTTTAAAGAAGTAAGCCAACTCTCCATTGTTTTATAAAGCTGGTCTAACTGTGGATTACCAAAAGAACCTGCTTGAGAAGTGCCTTGTTGCACTTGCTGTTGCTGTTGTTGCACTTTCTGTCCAGTAGAGTTATACCAATCACCGCCATATCTAAACATATTAGCATTAGCTCCACTTCCTATTTCAAAATCTCCTATTAATGTTTTTCCTTCACCATTGGGTCTATTAGTGTAATAATAAGAACCTTGTG
>Ga0172381_10000498_pt1 | contig 47160 bp, 60 predicted proteins | sample Leawel6488metaG_FD_119754 | JGI IMG/M metagenome (GOLD analysis project Ga0172381, IMG submission 119754) | Leachate microbial communities from a municipal landfill in Southern Ontario, Canada - Leachate well 64-88 metaG | ecosystem: Engineered > Solid waste > Landfill > Unclassified | place... | reverse complement strand
TCGAAGAGAGGGGTCATGCACCATCCCCATCAAGTAATTCGCGCCCCTTGTCTGTAAGCCACCCGCTGCGTGTTGATATACCCGAATCGATGTAGCCGCGGCTCTCTGCTCGTTCACAGGCGCGATAGCAGACTTTCTCGCATTGGCCAGTCATGATGGCCAGTGCCTCATAAGGGAAAAGGACGCGATACTTATTCGCATAAGCCTCACACACTTGCTTGTCCGTAATATCCTTGGTTGCCATTACATCTTAGCCCTCATCTTCCCATTCTCCACACTGCCAGCCACCCGATCGCATCGCTCAAGCCATTCTTCCATAGTAGGGTCTTCGCCGGCGTCAATAGCCCGGTTCATCTCGGCGATCTCTGCGAGGTCGCGCGCGTTCAGTTTACGGGCATAACAGTCCGTAGCTGTGTGACTATTGTTGTGGCCGAGTCGATGCGCTGATTTCACGTTAGCCACCCCTCTCTACCGTTTGTTTCGCGCAGTCGCTTGATCGCGTTCAGTTCCCTTTGTATACGCCGATAACTCTTCGAGTTTTGGATATTCTGATCTTTCCGCTCTTGTCTCTTAAACCTAAGTCGCTCCCAATACCAACGAGCGCGCCGTTTTCTACATTCAGGGCATTCCTCTACAGATGGCCACGAATAATCAGGAAACCAGCGCACCTCACCGCACGATTTACACGTAACGGGCTGAACTAGAGTCGTGAGCTTACCGCCGCACACTGGACATTTGCGTCTACGGACGGCGCTCGGCTCGTCGCGGCAGTGGCTAACGTCCACATCACCGATCCAGCCGCACGATACGTATGCGGCACTTGTTGTCGAATGTCCTGCGCATCGTGCTTTCAATGTTCACTCCTTGCCAGTATCGAGTAGGCGCGGTCTCATTTCGGCCTCGCATTTGCGACGAGCGCCACGATGAGAACGAGCAGATCCGCTTTCGGGCCGAACTCCGATGGTTTGTTTCCGTAGATATCCCAATCAAAGCGCGCAGATCCTAATCGCAGACGCCACAATGCCGGAAGTCCATTCCGAGAAACGCACCATAATTCAAGACTGAACCTCCCTTTGTGGTATTGCCCGTCTGGACGTAAACGCCACCGTGGTTTTCTTGATGCCGAGTGTTTCACTTCTTCGTTAAAGATTCCACATCGTCTCATTTGATTTCTCCTAGTTCGCGCTCGGCTTTCTCGGCGCGCGCTTGCATGGTGGCGAAATCTGACCGCTCTTCTATTCTGTCTGCTACGCTCATTTCTCCCCTTTCATCGCGCCCTCTTCGCGCGCACGTTTGACCAGTCCCAGCAGGGCAGATGATTCAGTGCGGCAATACGGAGGCCCTATAAGGTCGTGTTCGTCGGCCCTTTGAGCTATTGCGATGTAGCCAGGACCGCCAAGGCCCCGGAAATCTTCGTATTGGACGTTAATGCCATAGCACCCCTTGATGAGCCTCGCCGTCTGCGCCGGGGTCATGGCTTCACCATTTGCGCGTGGACGATGAGAGTGGCGGGGACAACGCTTTTCCCGCCATTCGCGATCGTATTCATCTTGATCGTGGCAGTCACCGCACAGCCCGAGCGCATCAAATGCAGATCCCCACAACTGGCATCGGCTGCATACCTTTGGTCGCTCAATTACGTGTGCTTCGTCGCGATCAAGCTTTTCTTTATCAGCCTCCGCATATAGGTGATCTCTATCGCGCAACAGTATCGCCCGCGCATCCGTCCAAGACGTTTCGCCCCACTCGCATAGCTCGTGATACGCAAGGTCGTGGGCCTCGCGGGAGTTGTGAGCGAATACCAAACATGCGCCTTCGCTTGGCCCGGCGTTTTCGCTGTATCCCATGTACGGCTTAAGCATTGCTCTCCTTCCCGCACACCGCGCACGTCAGCGCGTAGGTGCAGTCGCTGGACTGAGCTTCTACCGCTAGTTGCTCAATAAGTTGCCGCCCGATGAATTCCGTATACGCTGGCGGGATCGCTTGGCTGAGTTCCGACAGCGTCATCCAGTCGATACCCATTGCGCGCCGCCAATCAGTCACTCCGCACGCAACCTTGTTCACCCAGTGGTACGACCCAGACGGCCTGCCATGCCCGCACACGGTGATTATTGGGAGCGGATGATTGCATGGCGGAGATAGCTTAAATTCGTGCGGCCAATTCGTCTCGAAATTACGGCGGCGCTTTATCTCTGGCAACCCAACGTGACACCCACAAATTGAGAAGTCCGCACGGATCGGGGCTCCTTCTACGTTCTCAATTACGTATGGCTTGCCAATCTCCAATAGCATAGTCCGGACCGCCTCAATCAATCGCGGATGCAAATCTCTTTTGTGCGTGCAGCTACGGCTATACGCCTGACACGGCGGCGAAGCGTGAATCACATCGAACTCGTTACCGTGATCTCTACAGTATTCCAGGGCGTCCGCGCAAATGTGGTCGAACGGGTAATGGCGTAACGGCTTCGGATTGATGTCAACTCCGAACACGTCGAACCCAGCACGCGAATAGCCCATCGAGCAGCCACCCGCCCCGCAAAATAGGTCAAGCAGGCGCGGCTTTCGAGGAACCACCCTCGCGGACCACACGAGGCGCGGCTGCGCGCACGTCGGGCACCATCTATAATTTGGCCCGCAGTTCGCGCATTTGATTGATTCGATTAGAGCATCTGGCATGATATCACCGCTCTACACGCAGGGCATACTAGCGCATCGAATCCACGCGACACCCAGAGCGTTTGTTGCATTCGGCACGTCTCGCAATACCGCGAAATAGAGTATTGATCATCGTCGATGTGGCCTTGCGCTAGATCCGAGCCTAGCGGTAGCGTGTCGAAGTCTTGGTAGCCTGGCATGTCAGACTCCTTTGCAGTTTTGTTCATTCTTCCCACCTCCCAGTTAGCGCGTCATACTCACCCTCAAACCCACACTCCGGGCACTCGTATGACTCGATGCCGCGGCTGTCGTCGTCGGATATGAGTTTCAGTTCCATCGAGCAGAGCGGGCAGTACATGCTATCTACTCCTGACCTGGGTGCCACGAGACGGCCTAGCGGGGTTGCGACGAAGTGGCTTATACAGTTTGACTATACGTCCAGACCGGGAATCGAAGATCCACCCAAGGAATTGGCCTTTACTGGGTAGTTTGAATAGGCTATTCGTAACTTTATCTAGCCACTCTTTACCGTTTTTAGTCCATTCAGGACGATCATATTGAACGGAATCGTTCCCATGCTTTCTTATCCAGTCGAAGAACCCCATATTCTCGCTCATGATTCATCCTCTTCGCCGCGGTCAACCCAAGCGCGACCACCGGCCGCATTCACGGCGTCGATAAAGCGCTGCTGTTCAGGCGATACGCGCCCGGTTTTGGTCTTATATTCGATGGCGATGAACCGGCCAAACAGTTGACCAACGTGTTCGCGCTTGATGGTTACTGGTTCGATCCCAATCACGTCGGAGGAACCATTGCAGAGCCCCACCTTCATCCATCGCCCGTCAGCGAGTTCGAGCGCGCCGGTATTGTTACGCCAGACGATGTTGCCCTTTTGGGATTCGCGCACCATGCCGCGGGCCATGATGGATTTCTCGGACGTACCAGCGCATTGCTTAGTGATTTTGCGGCCCGTCACAGTAACAGAATCTTTGCTGTCAGTCGATTCTAGAACTACAAGACCCTCACGAATCTCGTATTGGTGCAAGACTTCCACGAGATCGTTTCCTACCATACAGAATAGGTTCTGTGCTTGGTCTATCGAGTAGCCATCCTCGTTTTCGAGAAGAACGTCTACTGCACAGCGCAATTGCTCCAAGTGATCACGCATTGCCTGTGATGTGTCGTTATTAGCCACGATTCCAGTCCTCGCGCGCGTCATCAGTCCGCACGAACAGCTTCGATGAGTGAGAGCACCGAGTGCTTGCACATGCCACCCGGTACTGTTTGCCGTCAATCGGGTTGCGGCGCCGTATCCACATCGGATTCGGGCGTTGACATCTTGGGCAGGGGTTTAGGGGTTTCATGGCTTGGACTCCACTTGAAGTGCGCGACGCTTCCAGTATCCGAGTTGCGATGCCAGCGACCGGATCTTGTGGTCCTGTTGGATTCTGGTTTCCTGTGACCTTTGATCGTATTCTCCCCACGCCTCAAGATCTACTAGCGCCTCGCGAAACGCTTTCAGTAAAGTGTCTGGCTCAACCGTGCATCGATCCCACTTGTCAGCACCGACACAATCGCGTGACGGCCTTTCGATGAGCACTGGATTATTGAAATCGCTGATAGTGAATCTGTGCGGGGAACCGCCAACATAGTACGTTTGTGAGAATTTCATGCCTCATCCCTCTCTTCCTCGACGGCCAAGCAGTCCAACGGTAAACAATGACTGCTCTGCTGGCACGGCCACAGATACGGCAGATGGCATCCGTGACTCGCGCATCCAGGTTTAGTGAGACCGATGCATCCGTTTTCCTGCAAGTAAGTGCGCACAATTCCACCGAGTGTCTTGGACGGCTCAAGGCCGTATTTATCGTTGGTGGCAACGTAGTCGAGGATCATTTCGCGGGTGGTCATTTCCACACGAGCCTCCTGTAATCGGCAGGGCCGGGTTGCCCGTGCCGGAACACGATCAGCGCCGAGTCGCGATTGTTTGACGATTGCTTGATGCCCGGCGGCGCGACGAAGTTGATGCGCGGAGACACGAGCACCTTCACGAACGCGGGCGGCGTGCGCCAGCACTGGCGGGGATCTGAGGTCATTTCACTCTCCTGTAGTTCCCACAACCAATACCGAACCCGAAGAGGTGCGGAGCCAGTCGCCCCATTGGGACAGGACAGTCCAATACCAACCACATCGCAAATCTACGCAGATACCTCATACCGCCTCCTCGATGCGCGCCAGAGCGCTGGTCCGTGCCGCGCTGTTGTTTGCCATCACATATGCCCAACCGCTTGCCGCCTTGCCCTTCTTTCCCATGGACCGAGCTACCACGTTCAGTACTCGCATACGTTCACCGCGGGCAGTAATCCGCGAGACATCCTTGAACATCTGCACTGCCTCCTCGCGAGACACCACAACGAGTTCGCCGGCGGCTTCCTTGACGGCCTTGCGCGCCTTCACTTCGTAGACGTATCCGCACTTCGGGCATGACACAGCCCACACGTGGACGAAGTAACACATCGCGCACTGCCGTATCTTCGGCGCGTCGTCTTTCGCGCGTTGAACGACGCCATTCTCCAGAGTCCATTCGTGGTCGGTATCAGGCATGTGCAGGTTACGCAGACAGTTTCCGGCATGGTCAAGAATGATTGCCTCTGCCTTGCCTGGCGCCACTCGAAGCCCGCGGCCCATACTCTGAATATGCCAGCCCAACGAGCGGGTCAATCGAAGATTGATTACCCCGACGATACCCGGAACATCTACGCCCTCTGATATCAAATCCTTGGACGTCAATACGTCCACGTCGCCGCCCGCGAACGCGTCCATGGCATACTCGCGTTCATTCTTCGGCATGGCGCCATAGACTGCCAGCGAACGGTACCCGGCATCCCGGAACTCGCCCGCAACGTGGATGGCGTGCTCGACGGTCGAACAGAACGCCACAGAGGGACGCCCGTCAAGGTATTGGCGATAGTGGTCTATGGCCTTGCCTGTAATCTCGCTACGGTCCATTAGCGCCGCAAGCGACTCAGGCGAGTAGTCGCCGGCGCGGGACTTCAATCCCTTACCGGACATGTCCCCCGGCAATGGAGGCGTGTACACGGTTGCCGGGCAAAGGAAACCGGAGTCCATCAGTTCGCGCGGCGTCGGGCCTTTAACCATGTAGGTGAACACGTCGCCCAGTCCGCGGCCAGAATTGTTTGTTCTGCACGGAGTGGCGGTGAATCCGAACACTTTTGCCGATGGATGGGCCGCCATCAGATCACCCCACATTCGCGCTACGGCATGATGGGCTTCGTCCAGCATCAACAGCTTGCGTGGTTCGATGAATCTTCGAATCATCGTCTGGACGGTACCAACCATAATGAGTTCATTGCGTTGCTGGTAGTCGGGATGCACCACTCCATACGGGACACCAAACATATCGAGTGCACGAAGAATCTGCCGAAGAAGTTCTACACGATGTACTACGATTCCTGTATGGGTTCCTAGTTTTGCAGCACATGATGCCATGTAGCCAATGCACATGCCCTTACCGGACCCCGTTGGGGCTTCATACAACACAGCACTGTGGCCACTGCGAAACGCGGCACGCGCTTCGTTCATGTTGTCGTCCTGGTATTGGCGCAGGGTGGGAATCATGCGAAGCATGCCAGTATTACGAGTGTCAGCCAAACAGCTACGCATATCACTACACGAACATTCATACGACCTCATCCCACGTGCCCCGTCGAGAAGGCGGATATTTGGCACACACCCTCTTTTTTTTGCATTTGCTCGTTGTGAGCGCCAAAACCCTTGAAGTAGAACTCCGCACCCGCAGCCACGCATTGATCGCGAAGAGACCGAACCCAATCGAGATGCATAGGCCGCGCTCCGGGTCCGTTCTCACCGCCGCAGATCACGCCGTCAATATGAGTCTTATTGAGTAAAGAATATCCAGTCAGTACAGGCCCAAGCATCGGCTCAACGCTCACGAACCGTTTCGCGGCGGGCGTCTTGAGTAACCATGGCACGCGCAAATTCCACTGCTCTTGGTTCTCTGCCGTGACGCCGAGGTGGACGTTTGAAAGCGGGTTCACGTCCCATGCACGATACGTTCTGGAATCACAACACAGGAAGGTATTCATGGCTTTGGGCCGCTTTGTGAGAATCAAAAACGTGTGCTGCGGGGAACGATCTATCACGCTGAAAACGTGCTCAATCCAATTGTAATCCGCGCTCTCGTGAAACAGATCACTCATCGAACACGCGAAGATCCGTTGTGGTTTCCGCCAATGCAGCGGCTTATTGAGTTTGCTTTCGACGAGCGTAGTCTTGCCGTTCCACTTGCCGTCCGGGCCGACAACCTTAGCATAGTTCGGGTTGCCCATCGCCACTTGTCGCCGCGCCATCCGTTCTGCGTAGCAGTGATCGCATGCCGGACTAACGTGCGAACATCCTATGATTGGATTCCAGGTCTTCGTGCACCAGCCGATTGGGTTTCCCATCACAACCCCCCGTTCCGTTTACGTATGGCGTCTATTCGCGCTCGAACCATCTTATCCATCAGATCTGGTGCCATAAGCGCATAGAGTGAATTCGCGCGCAGTTGCGATTCGATTTCACCATACAGGGCTGTATACAGCCGCTCGTTTTCTTCGCGGAGCGAGACAATTTCCAACTCTATTGGCGACACATCGGAGTAATGCACCCATGGGCCGGACGGGTCGGCTTCGGCCTGCACGAGTTGCTCTGTTGCCTTTTTGATGTCCCGCAACAACCCTGCGTTCTCGCGTCGTATCACGCGGCAGTCCGTATCGGCCTGCGCTAGGCCCACTTCGAGATGGATGATGTGCTCACTCTGCTCGGTTACGAGCCGACACTTGTCCGCTTCAGCCTTCGTGAGTTGCGTAATACAGTCCGCCCCGTCCTCATTGCTGAAGATTCGCGCCTCCAATTCCGAAATGTGAGATACAGCCTGGGTGAGCGCCGTTTCCAGTTCGGATATCCGAATAACGAGCGGGTTGCGTTTGCACGACTTGACGTGATCTAGGACTTGCTGCCCCTTATTCTCACCGTCGAACGTCGCCATGCAATATCCGCACAGGTTTGACTCATGCGAATCGGCAATAAACAATGCTACTGTCTGCGCCGAATCGAGCGTGGCTTTCAGTTCGGTTTCAAGTTCAGCCACGCGCGCATGGTGCTCGATCTTGAGTTCAACAATAGTTCTTCTGCCCGCGCTAAGTCTCGTTTCGAGCTCGGCTATTTGCACCTTAAGCTCATCGCGTTCCTTAGTGAGTTTCGCACACGCCTGCTCTCGGATCTGGTGGCACAACTCCGCCAACTCGGCTTTTGGCCACGCTTTGGGATTATCTGGCCAATCAGATTCGCACATGAGATCAAAAATCTTATATATGTCTGGGTCTTCGGGCGATAGATTCGATTCGATCTTTGCGATCATTGCGTCGATTTCTGATAGGGACAACAGATCCTCTTTGTGGATATCATATTCCTGTTCGCTCATGACTTTGCCTCCTGTTCGATGATGCGAAGCGCGGCTTTTACGATGCAATCGCAGAACTCCACCGCCAGTACGTCCTTTCCCATGCCACGGCCCCATTGCGGCGGAGTGTAAAACCACTGGTTTATTCCGTGGCCAACAGTTCCGCCCAAGCACTTCAGCAGTTCTACGGCAGCCGAGCAATCTTTTCGGAAGTCGGGCCAAATTCGGTATTTTCTACCCAGTACGCCTCCCGTTTGCAGTTTTGCCTCAAACCCAAACCGCCGTGCGATGCGTTCGTTGTCGCTAATCTCGCTCATGACATAGCCCCTAGAATGTCTCTTCTTTGTCGTCGGTGTCGGGCTTCGACGCATCGACCGGCTTAGGCCGCTTCCCCATATCGGCGAGATCCATTACTTTGCGATCCAGTTCTTCGCCAGTGTCAGACCGAACCTCAATGATTACAGGAGGCTCATCATCGAAGCGGTATTCTCGGCGGCAACCAATGGTTCGCTGCTCACGCCTTCCTTTGATGATGCCTCGGAGCACGCTGGCTCGGTTCACATGACCTTCGATCTTGCCAGTCATCTCTTTTTTGGTTGCAGTGAGTTCGTCGGTCAAATATTCAACCTGTTCTTCTTCGCGAACTTTTTCGTCGCACAGGCGAATTACGTCGTCGTCTGTCAGCTTGCACGTCAGCATCTTTTTGAACGTCTCGACCACAACACACGGCTCGGCAGGCGGTTCGTTTACCTTCGCGTAGACAGCGGCACCGAAGTCGGTGAACAAATACAACACACCGCGTATGCCATCGATCTTCTTCTCGCCGACGCGATCGAGAATGCCCTCGACTTTCAGCAACCGGCACGCTTCCTTGTCGATCTCGTTACCTGCCCACAGAGTTATGCGCCCTTCTTCTGGGCTTTCGACCGCTCCACAGATGTCACTCTTGAGTACTGCCAGTGCGTCTTGTGATAACGCGGCAATCGAATCCGCGACTGCCTGTTCTTGATCCTGGTCCAGTATTTCTTCCATCGTTCTTCTCCTCGTTACTTGCGTACCAGTTTGTATTCGATGTCGCCTATCGACACCGTTACCTTGTCGCCCGGCTCTTCGTCGCCGAGGTTGAATTCGATATTGTCTAATGCCATAAACGGGAGTCCGTCCACTGTTACAATCACTTCTGATTTCATTTTTCCCTTCTTCGCACTCTTGGCGGCGTCCATTATCTAGGCCACCTCTCAGCGGCAACGCGCACGATTGCGCGAGCACGAGCGATGGCCTGGTCCTGTTTGGTTGCGGCGTCCATCCCAATGACTGGATGTACATCGGCCCATTTTGTGATGTGATCTAGCGCTGAATCGATACCCTCTTTCGCGTACCACTCCATGCCAATATGGGACGCTGAGCCAGTGTAGAGCGCATCAGAGGTGTCATCTCGCTGCGGACGAATCGACATGAAGTAACGCCAGTAGTATTTGCGCTCGCACGCCGTGAACGTAGTGCCAGACGAATATGTCAGAGTGTCCTTGTCGGACGGTTCAACGTCTTCGAGTTCTTCGTGTTGTGGACGTTCTTCGTACCGTTCTTTTATCATCCAACCACAATCGCCACCGTTGGCCTCACATATGCACAGCGGCATGTATTCGCATTCGCGCATCCACAACCGGCACGCGTTCTCGTTGGTCAACCACAGGTCGTCACGGCGGGCGTCAAGGATTCGTTGTGACACGTTCCACAGCCACAATTTTGCGGCCTTGAATCGTGCCGGGTTGATATCGACGGGATGCACGAGGATGGCGCCGGGTTCGTTTTTGAGCCATTCCACGCACCGTTGCTCATATGTCGACGGCGACGAGTCTTTACCGCACAGTTTGATTGATGGGCGTTTGATCAAGCGGTACTCGATCTTGTCGATACGCCTGTCCAGACACATCTCGGCGGCCAGCGCGTAGAGTTCTTGCTGATAACCAATTGTCCGCGACTGGATGTACTGCTGTGGATCGGACACGTTTTTCCAATCCACGAGCGTCGAGCCTTCAATCAGATCAATCTTGCCCATGTACCGGAACGTGCGAGACTGGCCAGTGGTATTTGGGTTGTAGATTGACATCGTAACATTGCGTTCGACAAGAACATCAGAAGGGAATGGCATCTTCGGGATCCTCTGTTTGTTCGGGAACGGCTGGCGGATTCGTGGTTGCCGGAGTGTCTTGCGTGCCCTCGATAGCCCAGAACGACGTTACCTCGTTGTATTGTTTCCCGTCCTTCGGACTCGGCTTTCCCTTTCCGATAGTGATCATGAGGCGCCGTCCAACCATGCGCTGATGGTTCGCAAACACGTACGGATCGTACGTTCTGCATTGCTCTTGTGTGAAGCCGCACGCTTGCGCAAAACTGGCTATGCGCCACAGGGCCGCTTCGGTAAGAACGAACGAGACATGAGACTCGCGGCGCCGATTGTCGAACAGGCTGAATCTGACTCCAATGTTGCCGGAGTTGTACTTGACTTGTCCGTACGAACCGATTGCGACATTGTGGTCGCCTTCAGGCAGATAGTTTCCGCCTTGATTCCAGTGGTCAGCGAGACTAGACATCGGCTTGCTCCTTCTTCTTATTTCCCAGGATCTTCTTAAAGATTGTCGGCCAGTGGGCAATCTCGAACTGGTCGAGTTTTCCAGTGGAGTCCTTGCAGAGGAACACGCCATCGTTGAACGTGCGCCAGACGCGAACTTGTTTTTTGTCGTCGCCCAACACCGGCTGGCCAGTGGACTGGTCAACGTATCCTTCCATATGAAATACGAGGTCGAACAAGGCTGGTATATCGCTGCTAAGCTTATTGTGGAGTGACGGAACTTTCATGGTAATTCCCGTTCGCTTATCATCTTTCCATGCGGTCAGACACGTAAAAATGGTATGAATGGGTAAGTGATTGAACGCCGAAATAAGCCCCATGACCCGACTGTAAATCAAGCCATAGTCCTCTGGTTGCAACATTTCTTCATAGATTTTCAGTTCTTTTGGAGTAATGGTACCGTCTTTGTTTTCAGTTCCACGTTTCTCCAACATGGCACGTCTATCCACTTCAATCAGGTGTTTTACAAACATCACGTATATTTCGGATAGACTGTCAAAGGCTACAATTTTGAAGTCGCCCACGTGGTCGACATAGTCCTTTCCCATCATGAGCGAAACAGAACCGTCCGGGTTAACGGTTGCCTTACGTAGTGCAACCAAAATCTCGCGTAGGTCCGCTACTGATTCCACTTGGAGCACTTTGTAGTTGCGATCGTTTAGAGGCAACAAACTACGTTCCAGCGCAACGATTACCGTGTCCTTCTCGGGTAGCGTTCCAAGACTGGTTGTCTTGCCCGCTCCTGAGTCGCCGTGAACCAGCGCCCGTATCAGGCTCAGTCCGCGGTCTCCTGTGTTGGTGATTTTCATGCCGTTCCCTTTCGTTGTTGTGCCGCACCCTTGACGACGAACCATGCGGCGAACACATCGTATGGTACGTTCGTGCCGAGATCGAGCAGCCACTTCTCGACTGTTCCGATAGCGTCAGTCACATCGGGCGCGCCTTGGATGATTTGTCGTGTAGTGATCATGACAACGCCGCGATGATGCGTTGTGCCAGGACGAACACAATCACAAACAGTGCGACTACGAACATCAAAAGCATTGGATGTGTCGAACTAATTCTCATGCGATACCTCTCCAGGTTTTACATCCCGGCTACGGCCACAATTCCGTGACTTACGCATCGCCGTCGCCGGGCCGCAGCGGGAACACCCCGCGTTGTGATTAAACTGTGTGGGCCTCTCACCCGCTCGGTCCTCTGGACTGTCACGCCGTTCTACATCGCTTCTGCTTCCAGGCGTCCTCATAGCGCGATTACGTCATCGATGCTTGGGCCAACGGGCTTCTTCCTCGGTTGCGTTGGATTCCTGTATGTTCTTGAGGAACGGAATAATATTGGTGGTGGTGGCAGGATTTGAACCTGCTTGCGAACGTTTTCCGTTAGTTACCTGCTCATTTGCATGAGCCCGTAGCCCGCTTGCCGTACCAGCGTGTTCCCACCACGCCGCACCACCAAAATCGATTCAACTGTAAGAGAACCGAGCCGAGCCGAGCCGACTAACGAAATAGGCTAGCAACCACGGCTCTCGTGCCGACTTATTCGCTGAGGATTCTCATTTCTTCACCTCAGTCACGTACCCAAGTTCCTCGAACCGGCGCGCCATCTTCACGGCGTATTGAATGTGTAGCGCGTACTCGGAAATTTCGAGATCTGTGTAGCCATTCTCTCGTCCAATCTGCTCGTAATCGGATTCCCATTCAGAAAATGTATGTATGACGCAGCCGATGGCCAGGTGTCCGATTGAATAGTGGCCAACTATGTGGCGAGTGCCATAAATTCGTAGTGGTGATTTAATCCAGCTCGACCCATCGACGCGCGACCCATTCAGGACGCTCGACCCATCGACGCTCGACCCATTCAGGACGCTCGACCCATCGACGCTCGACCCATTCAGGACGCTCGACCCATTCAGGACGCTCGACCCATCGACGCGCGACCCATCGACGCGCGACCCATTCAGGACGCTCGACCCATCGACGCGCGACCCATTCAGGACGCTCGACCCATCGACGCGCGACCCATTGCTGACAATTGCTTTTGCGCCAATCTTCGATGTGGCGTCCACTGTGCAGTTGTTCTGCACCCACCCGCCGCCGTTCGCGTGTTGGTGCCACGTATCAAGCGTGGCGTCCGGGTAACGCTCTTGCAGCCATTTCAACGATTCTTCGAGTGTCATTTCACCTCCTCCAACATAGACCGCATGGAAATCCTGAACTGACGAACGATAGAAATTGCACGGATGGACGCTAATGAGATATCTTCGCCCGCCAGGTAACGCGCTATAGTGGTGTGGGACAGCCCACACATGTCGGCAAGATCGCGCGTCGTGAGATTGTTCCGTTCCCGGTATGACCTAAGTTGTGTACGTGGTGTCATGGCTTAACCTTTCGATGGTGGTCACGCTTGAATAGCGAACACGACGCAAACGAGGGAGTACATGGATAACCCGATATCCCGTAAGACGGTGTTGTCTTTGGCGGAAGCCCGCGACAGTTTCCAACCCACGCAGGCCCGCCTTGCCAGTGGGTTATTGGTCCTCCATCCGAAGCATCATCGTTTTTTCCGGTCCACCATGCGCATGTTTTGCAGGTATTCTTCATGTCCGTCTCCTATCGACGAGCGATGTTGTAACACAACGCTTACAAGAAGTCAAGCATTATTTTTCGGAAGCATAAACCCCTTATAAATGGGGCGACGGCCACCGTTGATAGGACCGATGGCCGTCTTGGGGTGTAGACAACGGCATTGCACCGTTTATGGGGCTTGCTTGAGTTGGCTTACAATCGCCAGAATTGAGTTGGCAAAACTGATGATGCCCTCGATCAATCCGGGCAGATCTTCTACGGCGATGGCTTTCGATACGGGACGGATGTGTTTCATGATCAGATCTCCTTTCGTGCGGCTACAGCCGCGTTGGGTGATACTGTTGGTCCAGTTTGCGCGCCGGGAGTTTCCGCGTTTTTCTTGCGATTTCGCAACCACTGAAACAAGTAGTTCAGCGGTATTGCCAACAATCCGGCTCCAGTAGCAATTTCTGCGGAGTGATTGGGAACCAGTAATCCGATGATGACTCCGAGCGCTGTCGCTACACCACCGGCTGCGGTAGTGGCGGCTGTGCTGCGAAGCGCCGCTACCCTTGGATCCTGAGCTACTGCGACAAGGATCTTACCCACGTCCACAGTGCTGTTGATCTTCTTCGCTGCGATAGTCGCATCGAGCGTGCTTCCTACCGTTACTTCTGCCATGACGATTCTCCTTAGTTTGTTTGCCGCCAACATCAGGCGGACGGTTTTGAGTATGTTCATTCTACAAACTCCCATGCTACGCATGTGTTACCTTCCATGCCAAGTGCACGCCACACATATTCTCCAAGGTCTATTCCTGCCTTGTTGGTGTGGCGTCCACGGGTGTCGATGCCCGATTCCGCAGCCGGACGTTCTCCCTTGAACACATAGTCATCGTCGTGTTCGTTCCACGGGCCAACGTCCATAACGACCGCCAGACACGACTTCTGTGTGCGCGGGTTGGTGACTCGCACAAATCGGCGAAGCGCGTTAACGGACGGCAATGCCACGAACGGAAGCAGGGTGTCAATCTTCCAGCCGGTCGATGTGATACCACCTACAAGCCCTTCTCTCGTTGCAATGACGATCATGATTAGTCTCCTGGGTGATTTCGGGCACATTCGATTCGTATGTTTTCGATGTCTCGTACGATGCCGGGCTTTCCATTTCCAAACAGAATCTTCTCGATGTTCTTCGTGGTTTCGTGCACAGTCGTCAGCATGCTATATGCCTTCGAGTAACCCAATAATACAGATCCAAACACGCACAATGTCAACCAGTTCTGTTTCAGAAATTCTTCCACTTTTAGTCCTCCGGTTACTTGAGTAGCGCCGCGGCGTCATCGGTTTGCTTCTTCAATGCATACACTTCGTTTCGCTTCTGGACAGGAGTCTTCGTAGTACTGTCGCGAATCTCTTTGGCCTGCTTCGTATTCGGCTTGTAGGTTTCCTTGTACCATCCCTCAATCTTTGATAAACGTGCCTCGTTGTACTTCATCCCTCCAGCTTTTGCTTGCTGCAATTTCTGTCGTTCATCGAATAAGCGCAACACGTCGCTGGACTGAGACCACTCGTTTGAAGCCACGGACCGCACAATCGGATACTGGGAAGGGAAGATTGCCGGGTTGTCCTTCGCGAATCCGGCCAATCGCGCGAGCTCATCTATACCCTGCAAGGCGTATGTACCAACTCCGCCCGTTGACCCCTTGACGGCGTAGTCCAGTTTTGCCGGGGATACCTCGATCCCGATCTTCGCCAATGAGTTTGCGGCCGTCTTAGACGCAAACGAGGTGGCATCAGTAGACCGAAGATGTGGCGGAAGATTCTCGGTTGAACTAGATTCAATAGGAGCGCCCGTGTAGCTGGTGTTTCTGAGCAAATCAACGGCAACGGCGAGTGGTGTCGGAAGAACTGGTACGGTGAATTGAGACTGTATGCTGGACGCAAACTTGTCGAACGCGTACGGGTCATGCTTGTCGAGAGCGCGCAGAATCCGTTCAGGCAACGCGCCAAACAGAATGCCGTAAGCGTGCGGCCTTGGAATCTTAAGGAACTCAATCGGAGACCCCGGAATCCTGTGTAATGGGATGTTGAAGAACATATCCTTTTGCCATTCCGGCATTCTGCGATACTTCTCATCATCTCGATTGAGCAGGTATAACAGCAGAGTAGGGGCAGTAACGTAGGCGGCTGCTCGTGCTGAGGTACGCATCGGATGGCTGTACATGGTTCTTGCCATAGTAGTGAGGCCGCCTATGGCTGGCGAAAGGAAGGCGGTGTACTTGTTAAGCACCTTGGCTTTCTGTCCCTTCATCGTGAAGTCCACGGTGCCATCTGCCGTGTTCATGGCGGCCTGAACGAGAATGTCTTCTATCTCTTTCGGAGACAGATCCCTGTTCTTGAGTTCACGCGTTGACGCAATATGCTCGGCCACCCGCGTAGTAGTCTCTGTTATCTCGCCCACTTTGGCAAGCGTTCTGACTGGGTGTTGTAGTGTGTAGAAGATCTTTCCAGCAACGTGTAGATTCGCATCCTTGAAGCCGTCTATAGCTTCTTGAACATATGCCCTGTCCATCCCCGACAGAGTAGAATGTAACGCTCCGGTAGCCGCGGCAAGTCGATGTTCTTCTCCGCCAACAATGGTCGATACGAATCCCCTGTAGAACTCGCTAAGAGTCGGGGTGACTTCTCCCTGTACGAGCATCACGCCAGTGTCTTTCAAAGGATTCTTCATGAAACTGAAATCAGGATTAAGGGCGGTAGCGCCCTGGCGCAGAATGGTTGCCATGCCCTGAAATGTCTGAAGAAACACGTTGTTCGTGGCAGAATCAACGCTAGTGATAGCATCGTACATATCAGGATTAACTTGCAGCAAACTCGGTTTCCCGTCTCTGAAATAGACCATAGTAGAGTCTGATTCGGAACCGCGCTTGACGTCCCGGAACACCGTAGAGGCCATTTCTGACGGATCGAGTTGCACCTCTTCTCCGGTGGCTTCATCCACCCCGAGAAGGCGCATCTTTCCATTCATCACTTCCGAAAGTCTGATGTTGGCCACCGGGGCTTTGTTGAACGGGACCTCAATCACATCACGCCCAGAACCGGGCGTTGCTTTTGCGAGGTCCGCAAGTTTCACACGAACCCTATTGGCGTTTGCAAGCGCCTGCATATTGTACGTGTAACGAATCCAGTTCTCGATGGGATCGATAATTGGATCATCGCCACCCTTTGTTCGAGCAAGCGCCTTGATGTCTTGTCCTTTTCCAGTGGATGGGCCCGGTTTCTCTTCTCGGTACAACGGGGAAAAGTTGGGCCATTTGGCGCGCATACGCGATACGTCTTCTTCGGTGATTACTCCGGCGTCTTTTAGATCGCTGAGGACGTGTTCGCCATAAGGTTGAAGATCGTCTACGATGGGTTGAAATCTGTCGTGGTACTTGTCCACTACAGCCTTGTAGTCTTCGGCCTTCAACGGCATCTCAAATCCGGCGTTGACCTTGTCGAGCGCCTGAACGGACTGCATGTACAGACTCAGGTTCTTGCTGTCACTCATTCCGGGTTCTATGATCTCGCTAAACGACTTTCCGATCTTATTGCCGAGCTTGTCGGTTACGCCAGTCGTTATCCACTGCGTTGCGCGTTCCACGAGCCGGGGATTCATCCTTGCCTGATAGTAAGGGCTGTCGCTCGGCCTCACTGTTTCGCTAGTCAGTGATTGCGCTTCTGTTTCAAACCTCTTGATCGGGAAATTTTGATCGGCAACATCTTGAATCAAACGGTCAATCGTGGGTAGGCTGCTTTTCTTGGGTTTCTCGAAACTCGTTGTGGCTTCTACGCGGGATTCCGGTGATGCGCCTTTCCACTTCTCGATGTCGTTTCGAGCCGCCTCAAGTTCGGTTCTGAGTTCTGGGTATTTGTCGAGGGTTGCCTCGAAGTGTTCGCTGAACTTAGGCGCGCGTTTCTGCGCTTCTCCTGGTTCCGTCATCCACTGGCGTATGAACTCAGCGTACCCCTCCGTCACCTTCTTCTTGGCACCCGGATACGCCATTGGCGCAAGTTCTCTCCAGAACTCTCGCGGAAACCCTTTACTGGAAAGAGACATGGTTTTCGGCGTGTATCCAGGGAACATGATGGTCTGGGTGTGATGTCCGACCTCGTGCGCTATAGTCGGCAAGTCTCGAAGAAGACGAGCGTAGATGGCTTGTGGTCCTGAGCGGTAAATGCCTAGCGCGTTTCTATTGCGAATACGACCCGTGCGTATCGGAGCAAGAGCGTCATGAAGTCGCTGGACAATGCCGGATGGAGTGGAAACCGTCTCTTGTGATTTGCCAGACAGCGAGAGTGTTGCGCCCCCCGTGTAGGCTTCGGATCCAGAACTGCCAGCGGAACCGCGTGCTGCCGCCCCGGTAGCCACTGTAGTGCGTTCGGTGCCCGGTATCATGGACTGGTTCTTGTCAACGGTTGCGGGATTCTCGGCACGCGCCGGTTTCGCCTCCCCGGCTGGCGATTTGAAATCTCCATCAAACACCATAAGTCCATCTTGAAATTCAACCTTGGTTATTCCTTTAGGCTCAAGTACGTTATCCCATATTGCTTGAACGGCGTCTGGATTGTCCCAGACCCCCGCTGAATTCACAATATGATCTGGGTTGATCTCCTTGTCCCCAAGATCAGGATATTCGTTCTTTAGAGCGTTTCTGATCTCTTCAGAAATAGACTCAACGCGGACTGCTCCATTGTTTGTTGCTTCAAGTTTCTTGTTCCCGTATCCAGACAATTCATCTTCACTTGAAGCAAACATTTTCCAAGGGACATCGTACTTGTTTTTAGGGTTTTCTCTTCTATAGAACACCGCTGGCGCTGGCTCAACGACTGGCACATCGACGGGCGCTTGTGCCTCTGGAACCACCGTCGCCTCTGCGGGCATTGTGGGCGGTTCAACTGTCAAGGATTCCTTGACGGTTGGCTCGACCACAGGCTTTGGAACGCCTTCATCCACCACGGAAGGGGGCGCCGATTCTGTCAAGGACATTTGCCGGTCATTTGGCCGGTCATTTATTTGTCCGGTTTGTCCCGGCACAGGCGGCAACCCGTTCTTCTCACGTAGGGCGTTCAGTTTCGCCCGAACATCCGCACGATACCCACCAAGACCACCAGTCAATAGAGCGAACGGTGCCGACGTGGCTATGTTTTTCAGTATCTCTCCGGGCGTCTCGCCCTGTATGGCACCGATACCAGCGTTCATGAGTCCGAAGTCGCCAGCAGTTGCCGCGGCACCCACGGCACGATTCAGTACCGGGTTCTCTGCAACCACGTCCAGCTTGTTCAGAATGGCCGGCACTACGCCGCGCCCCGATGTGATGGCCGGGATCCCGGCGAGCATTGTAGCGTCAGCACCCGCATTCTTGGCAATCTGTTTGGTGGCTTCAGCGACGGTAGCATTTCCCAACGAAACCTGTCTCGCCTCACGTAGCGCGCGACCACCAATAGTGGACAATGCCGTAACCGGATTCATATACGGCATAACATTTCCGGCTGTGCTGAACAAAGCCCGTTCAAGCCATTGAGGGGCACCCTGTGACCAGTCTGGCGGCGGGGCCATGGCATTTACGTCCGCTTCCCGTTGCTGGGCTTTCTGGGCAATGTCTTCCGTGACTGCCTTACGATATTGCTGATCGTTCCGATTCATCAAGGCGTTGACGGCAAACTCTGCGCCCGAACTCAGATCGCCTATCGTATTGGCAATGGGCGCCGAGAACTGTTTCAGCGGGTCTGCCAGCACTGAACCAATACGCTGCATGAATGACGGCTGCTGAATCAACGGATTGTCTGGAGCGGGGAGTGTTGCCTGTCTCACCGAATCGCCCAACCCGCCGAACTGCGATGCGGCCGCATTCAGACTGTCAGGTGTGACTTGTTGAGTGACGGGAGTGACGGGTGCGGTTTCGGGTTGCGGCAATACCGCCCCTGCGTCAATCAACTTCTGACGTCCAGACCTGAGAGTGTTCCCTATACGCTTATCGTCCCATTCATCGGGGAACTGAAACGTCAGAGTGCCACCACCAACCTTGTCAAATACGACGTTTTTCACTTGAAGTAGTCCGCTCCGCTGATTACAGTCGCGCCCGGCACAACTCCATTAGACGGCAATGGTGTTGGCGTAGACCACTTGGCAATTTCACCAAGAAGACGTTGACGTTCTGCCTCTTTCTTCGTTACAAATTCAGGATTGTCCACCGTATTAGTCCATGCGTTCCCGAAGATTGCTCCCGGTTGCGAGACCTTCTCTTGGCCAAACCGTTCCGGGTTCTTGCCGATGTTTTTGATTCCATCCTGAGCGGCCTTCAAATTAGCCAAGCGATAGGCTTCTGCGTCTCTCCATTCCTGGTGGGTATTTGGCGTCTTGATAGTTTCTTTCGGAGCAACCCCAACAAGCGCGTTGGCAACCTTGTCGCCGTACGCTGCGCGAACTCCGTCGATAGTTCCTCCATTGATAAGAATCTGCCGACCAGAATCAACCTGCGTAGAGAAACGTTCCGGTTTGTCGCCACCAATCCCCTTGAGCGCCGTCATCGTCTCATTGTGCTCTCGTGCTCGTTCCTCCTGAGACTGCCTGTTGAGCAGGTTCTCTTCGCTCTTCCACGCCCTCTCATCGCCACGAAGCGCGTTCTGGTATTCCGCGTTCTGTTTCGCCACAGCCAACTGGCGCATCTGTTCATACTTGTTCATCTGTTCTTGCGTATTCTGCTGCGTCAGCGCGTTCGCAATGGCATGGAACGCTTCCAACTGCATCGGGTCAGGCGTGGCGGCTTGCTTGGCCTCGTCCGCGGCCTGTTTCCGTTGCTCCAGCGCCATCATCCCTCGACGGTAGGCGTTCTGGTCCTGAGAGCCCGCGAAGCCCTGTTCGAGTTTCATCCGCTCGATACCCACCTGGGCAATACGTGCCGCATCTTCAGGCGTTACCTGAGTGGTGCCAGCAAGTCCAGGGTACGTGCCAGCCATAGACGGGCCTTTTCTCGGTTGCGCGTCCATCTGAGCCTGGGCCTGCTGCATGGCTTGTGACACGAATTGCATCCAGTGTGGCGAGTCTGGTTTCACCTTGGGCGCGGGCATGAAGGCGTGCGCGATGTTCATTAGTTGGGACTGAATGTCTGGTTGCGACTGCTCAACAGCCTTATCGGCTGCGGACGGTATAGCGGATGGATAGAACGACTGTCCGGCCAGCGGATCGTTGATTGTAAATGTGCCCATCGGTGCCTCCTTACTGTACGGATCTGTTGATGAGATCTCGAAGCCCTGTCAGTCCTTGCGGATCTACTATTTGAGTGGCGGGATTGGGCGTTGCTGACGGAGCGTAGTAGCCATCCAATGCCTTTGCAATTCCGGCGTCTTCTAGAATGGCAAGTGTGTTGTTTTTGGTTTGTCTGTCCGATAGATATTTCTGAATTGCGGCATAAAGGTCATCACCATTTTCCAATTTTGGAATGTTTGACGAAATGTTGAAGCCAGTAGAACCGGGAGAATAGGAAGAATAGGAAGTAGAACCATTTCCGCCAGACGCGGAATCAACAAGACCGCCCGTCAACATCCCAGCGCCCAGCCCGACTGCGGCACCAATAGGCCCAAAAAACGATCCAACAACAGGCCCAGCCGTTTTTAGCAGCGATCCTAAAGTTTGTCCGAATCCGCTGGTTTTTAACCAATTTCCATGATTTTTTGCACTCTCTGCCTGATCCGCTTGCCGATCTAGCGCGATCGCGTTCTCGATGTTGCGTACCGTGTTCGTTCCAGCAGTCTGCTGTGCCAGTCCAGACTCGACTCCGGCCTTGTTGCCAGAGATGGACTGTAGAGCCGCCTGTCCGCCACCAAGACCAGCCTGTAGGGCAGCATAGGCACGAGACCAATCGCGAGGAGACCATGCCATATTGGCATTGCCATGATCGGATGTACCGGGAGCACCACTCTTGTAACCGGGCGCACCAGTGGGTGAAGTATCGCCATGCGTCCAAGGATTTGCGGCCAATCGAGCCGCTTCGTCTCCGTAATATCCCCAAGGCATATCTGTACCTCCTTATCGAATCGTGGCTGAAGCCAAGTTGTTGTAGGACTGAATCTGTTGAGTTGGTGCCGACGTGGTATTTACCGTTGGAGCAGGTGTATTCGTGTTGCTCGTGTTCGCGCCTCCAAGTAGCGGTTGAAGCATGGACGCTATTCCTACACCAGACGAGCCTAAACCTAAGAAAGCGCCAGCGATATTTGCTATACCGCCAACTGCGTTGTACCACCCGGGCGTAGTTGCCGGAACAATCGGAGCGCCCCCCATCACGTCCACGCTCTTGATGTGGCCAAGCAACCCAATGTTCCAGTTCTCAGCCTGAACGTCAAGGTTCATCTGGTTCGCGATCAAATCGTTGTTTGCGACGATGTTCTGCTTTGCCAAGTCCATACGGAATGCGACGGCTTTCACTTGCCCATCATGTTGCATGGCCATGAGTTGGATTATCTGACCCATAGCCTGGAGAATCATCTGGCGCCGTTGGTTCTCACGATCCACAGTGAGTTGTGTGCGGAACGCATCAAGGTCATGCTGATGTGCACTCTCTACGATGGCTCTCACCATCGAGAATGCATATCCGCCACCACCGTTGTTTGCGACCGCGGCGTTCATGCGGGCCTGAGCACGCATTGTCTCGGGTATCTGCGCCAAGTCCCGCGCAGTCACCAGATCATTGACTGTCGCCGTCCACGTAACCGAAGCGTCGATGTACGCCACTACCGCTGTCAGAATGGCGTTCCAGTCCGTAGTGGGCGCCAACGCCTGAACTATCGCGTCGTAGTCCTCGAACCGGGCAAGGGCGTAGTCCAAGTCGGGATTCGGATCGTGCAGGACAACGTTCTCGTACGGGGATGGATGGACGCCCGAAGCCCATGCGGCTTGAATTGCCTCACGCATGTTGTATGTCGGATAAACGGCAAGGCCAAATTCACCTTCAGCCGTCAATCCGTTGTACGCGTTGTAGATGTTTGTTGTCGATACTGGAACGCCGCCGCTACCCCATTTGTCACCGCCCATGTTGTACCTCCAAAGTCAGGAACCGGCAATGAATATCGCCACCGGCCTTTGTCCATGCACGCCACATTGCAGGCAGCGTAGAGTTGGCGACGATCCAGTTACATCCATTTGCATCCGCGAACCCGTTAAGAATGTGCAATGCCTGCAAGATCATTTCTTCTGGTATTGTCTCAATCATCCACGCCGAGTAGATTCCGCACGATCTTGCGCCCGTGGTATCTTCAGTCATTAGCTTTGTAACTACGCCACCAAGTGTGCGTTCTTTGGATCCATTCTCGACCCATCTCATACGCCACAACTGCAATCGGTTCTCTTCAAAGCAGTCGAGCAACTTGTTCTCGGCATCGGGATCGTCTGACATAGCGACCGTGGGCAATGTCGCCAATATGTAAGCGCGGACAGAAGGCCATGTTTTCACAACGTCCTTCGGGTCTAACGGCTCAAACACATACGGATTAACCGCGCTTTTCGCTACCGGTGCTTCTAACTGAGATTCGATCAATGCGTCCGTCATCTTGAAAAGTTCCTGTAAGTTGAATTCGGAAGTCCGTGTCAACCACTCGTGGAAACACAAGACCGTTGTATGCTTGGGATGGTGGTGTTTTCATGAACGATTCTGACCGTCCGTCGTTGTGCATAACAGACAGTTTCAGCCGGTCCACACCGTTCGCTGTCACCTCAATTTCGTCTATGCGTTTCTGGACTCGACCACCAAGGTCTAACGTGTTCGTTGTTGCCTTGAACGTCATGCCAACAACAGGGCTAACGATCCCCGAACACGCGCCCGCAATGACAACCAGCGACGTAGGCGCTTCATCCACATAGGAAAACCCTCCTGAACGTGATACGTGAACGCATTGCCATACCGAGTCAACGAGCATCGACACGTAGAATGCGTTGTCAATTGGATCAAACGTAACGATATGATCTGTGCCAGTCGAGAACACCCATGACCGGTCAAGCCGTTCGAGTTGCAATCCTTGATGAAGGCGCCACGAACAACCGGACTGGTCTATGAAGAAATGAACTAATTCGTCGCCACCAACCCCCTGTGGGGTTGCGATGCCGGACGGCATGAAGCCTTCCGGTGACTGGACGCGCTTACCGCCGAACATCGGAAATGGATTGTCTGCCGGGATAAGTGCCTCAACGCCATCCTCGCAATATGCCATCACGAGTGCATCGAGCGACTTCAATGATTTCACCGCCCCTTGCCATGGAGTCTGATAAAATCCCGAATCACCGCCGTGAACAAGATCCATGATGAATGGACGATCGGGTCCATAAGCATCCGTGTCGGCCATCGTCCAGACTACCACATCCGTCACGGTTCCCTGTGCTGCGGCATCGCCGTTGACCACGATGTTTCCGGTTCCAGGGTTTGTCAGCACTTCAAAGTGGTAGCCCGAAGTGGTTTTGGATACCGTGTTTTTTGATCCCACCGTGATATGAAATGACCCGGCAGTCCGAGTCAGCTTGTATCCAACGAGTACTCGGGTAGCGCCATCGAGCGATCCGAGCGATTCGGTTGCTGTCTTAGCGCCCGCCGTGCCCGAAAATACGAGCCGGGGACCCGAACCAAAACCAGAGTCGTATACGAGCCCGTTCGCGGTCGAATTGAGCGTCCAATCGTTCGGATTGGAGCCAGTGTGGTATTTGAACGTACCGTTCACGCACACGTTTGAAATGAGCGTCGATCCTATTGGACCGTACACGGCTGTAATAGGATGGAACATCCATATGAAATCGTCTGCATTGAATTTTGACCACCATACGAGGCCGGGTGTAACGGTTGATGGAACTGTCCACGTCGTAACCATGGCGGCCACAGCAGCCCACTCTTCGTTCCAGTCAGTGAAGTCACCAAGCAGAATGCGCCCTCTAAACTCACAACCGGCCTTGAATATGAACTTGTCCTGTCCGAATAAAACAATATCGCTGAAAAACAAAACATTGGTGTTGTTGAATGAAATTGCCAAGTCGCCGAGATCAATAACTTTCCACGCCCCCCCGCCCGGCTTAATGACGTACTGGTACGTTGTGTCAAACATATCGTAAATTGATGTTGTGTAATTCGTCCACGTCCAGTCTGATTCATCTATCGCATACGTCTCAGTTTCAGTAAGTACTAATGTCGCATGTTTCAGCCGGAACACCTGTGGAAAGGGTGGGGCGGGCGTAATGCCCGCCCCTGCAAGGAGAGAAGCAATACCGTCATGAGCCAAGGACTTTGGAGGCAGTAGTCCGAACGGTGTCGCGCGACAACCAGCGAGTTCCATGAACCCCTGAGTGTTGCGCGGCATCGGTATCGTGGGAACCAACCCCTGAGATAGTCCCTGATCTATTGTAAACGGTTTAGGCACGGACAACCTCGTCAGATATCTGAACGTTGAACGACAGCCATATTCCCGTTGCTTCACCCTCTGTTACCTTGAAGACAATTCGTTCACCACGCGAAAGGACAATATCGCCGTCGAGCTTGTTGATTCCTTGGACAAGTCTGAACTGCATGATGCGCGAAGAGCTTTCCTGCATATTGGCCGGAGCGACCTGGACGATGACAAACTTCTTGTCGTCGTCGATGCTGTCGATAGTGATCGTGGCGTCCGATAGGCGCTCTGCGGACGCAGCGGAGTATCGGTCGATTATGCCATCTTTATCTACTTGCTCGATGTATTTTCTATACAAAGAGGGCGAAGAAACGTATCGAGTGATCTGCGGCTTTTCTGGCGGCATGGCCCGTTCGCGGTGGCGTTGATGCAGTTCGTGTTTCATACTACCCTCCGATGGAAAATTTTCCGTTTCGAGTGAGTTCGCGGATCTGTTGTTGTGTCTCTGTTATCCGGTATGGTTGCAACTCCTTCTCGAACGCGGTCTCGGTTTGGGCGATCACGTCACGGGCGCTGTAGGCGTTCGCCACACTCACGAGAGCGGCCTTGATGAGCAGTTCTTTGAACTGGGTGACTTTATGGTCGCCAAGGGTGCCCACTGTGGATGGGTACCACTGGCCAGTGACGATCAGCGTTCCCGCCTCTGCTGGCGGCGGATGGATGCCGATGCGAACGGCGGTATCAGCGGCGAAGTTTGCGACGACGGTAATATCTGCCGTCACGTCAAGATCGGTTCGAGCAGCGGTAAGAACGTAGTCGCTCCATCCAACAAATGTGTATCCGGTGTCAGGTACCGCAACCACTTCAGTTCCATCGCCACCATCAAACACAGTTTGTGGAGTTGTGCCAGTAATCGCTCCGTGCGAACCCGCCGCATACGTTAATGTGTATACGATTGTTGCCCTTAAAAACGGATACTCGCCGTCGATGTCCCAAACGGTATCGAAGTCCCAATCGGTGAAGGTTTCTTGCGTCTTCATCTCAGCTGTCGTTTTACCTGTGCCGCCCGCCGATGTTGCCTGCCCGCTAGTTTGGGTGTCCCAATATGACGATGTAACTGTTGGCGGGTTGGCAAAAACCAGACCGATTAGGCCTCCAGTATAAGAATCTCCAGATACCGCACCGGAAGAAAAACAGTTTGTGATAGTTCCAATATTCGTAATTCCAACAAGCCCGCCAAGTTGCGCAACGCCAGACACAGAACATGTAGAGAAACAGTTTGTGATTGTTGCATCGGTCTCATTGCCAACGAGTCCGCCCACACCCGCACTATGAACTCCGATACCAACGATAGCGCCAGTAGAGAAGCAACCGTCCACTACGGGAGCTGATTCGTACGCGCTAATATTTCCGACGAGGGCGCCAACATCCTGAAGTCCAGCAATCTGGCAATTTGTTATTCCAAGATTCGATACTGTTCCCCCTAAAATCTGACCGAATAGCCCTATTCCGCTAGAAGTTGGCCTGTTAATAACAAGCCCATCGATCACAAATCCTTGCCCGTCGAACGTGCCAGAAAATGGCACGTACTGATTTTCAACTATCGCAAGAATCGGCGCAAATCCCGCGCCATCGTTCCAACCACTAGTGTCGCTGGCGTCGATATCCTGAGTCAACACATAGTCGCCGTCGAGAGGATATGCCACGTCGTTGCCGATTAGTTGCAGTTGCTCGATTGTTGAGATCTCTATCGTAGCCACCGGACACCCTCCAAGCGTAACCAGCAATACCAGCAACAAAGCACGCATGACTCTCTCCTCATCAGTCAACGCTCCCAAACCAGTCAACGCTCCCAAACCAGTCCCAGTAATGAGGAGTCCCAAGACCCGTTGTACTAAGGGCTGGTATAACACCAGTCCATAATACACTATCGTCGGACATATTGTGATCTTCGATATCCCGGTTCTCGCGATTATGAACCCACGTGCGAACGCCCAGTGCAGTACGCCACGCTACCCGATCAATGGTTCGGATGTTAGGCAAAGGAACGCTTTGTTGACCGGAAACAACCGCAAATGACTTTGTACCGCGTCCAACGAGCCGTTCGAGTCTGTCGGCCATCATCCTGAACCCGTTGTTTATGTGGTCGTCCACGCCGGCGTCCACGGAGTAGTCCGGTTGGCCGTCAGTCAACATGCCCACCAGCTCATACCGACCGCTTCTTCGGCATATCTGTTCTCTGATGGATTCAAGCACTGTTGGGTCAACGGGAACGGGGGTCATTACAATGCTCATGGCGTAACCTCCACGGCATCAGGACCACCAACGCCGGATTTATAGAACGTTATCGTGTATGAAACTTCATGCGCCAAATATAGTGGTTCTTCCCAGCGCCCATCATCGTTCGTAACTGTCTTAGCGCGTACCGTGAACGTACCGGCGTCGTAGTCGGCCTTCACATAAGCTCGTACCACGGCCCCACCTACGCCAGATCCACCACTATCCACGTACCTAAGCGCATCCGTTCCGCCCGTATTGTGGTCAACGGCAATCTGGCCGTCCATCCCGGCTGGTAACGCAATCTGAATGTCATCGAAGAATGGAAGACACCCCGAAGACTCAACATCGATGTGTAGATTCCCCTCGGTGTCGGTGTCGCCCGCCGCCAAGGATAGGATGTACCGTCCGTCAGCGTCTTCGACCCAGTTGGCCGCTGAAAGCGTCATGTTGACCGCGGCTCCGCCATCCTTGGACAGAGCAACCGTCACGGAACCGAATGCCAGCCCGGTAACGCGAAGACCGTCCGTGTCTTGGATGGGGCCAATCAGAACGTCGATAGCGGTATTGGGTTCGATGATCATCTCATCCCTTTCAACTGGCACAGCCTACGCAGCAAACATGACGTTGCAGCGGTAGCGCCCTTCACGGTCACGGTAACGTCCGTCGTGGCCCGTTCCTTCAGGTTTACTCGGAACGTCTCTGTGTGGCCCGTGGGCATTGTCAGAGTGAGGTCGTAGTCGCCACCGTATCCCTCGAACGTCAACACGCCAGCCTCGATAGTAGGTGTCGCTCGCGTCGTATATGACTCAATGAGCGACTTCACGCGAGTCCCGGCAGCTTTCAGCGTCAGATCAGAGTTCATCAGACCGCCATTGACGTTTGCCGGGTTGAAACCCGTGCCCGCGTCGATGGGGTCCCAGTATGTAAGTGACTTACAATTTGGGTGCGAGAATGCGTATCGGTAACAGAGTTCCACATAATCCGCCCAGGCGTCCGGGGTCCACTGTGGCGTGTCGTAGCCGACGCCCCACACTTCGTTCCAGTATCCATTTTTCCACACCGGCGTCCGGCCATCGGATTCTGCCGGTACAGAGAACTCCGTGATGTGAAGATCTTTCCCATATCCGGCGTATCGGTCGAGTTCGCGATAGATTTCTGCCGGAGGTTGTCCGGCACCCTCGAATACGCTTGCATACCCGAGCCACTGCCCCCAATCCACGAATGAGCCTGGATACCATTGCAGTCCGATGACCGCAATTTTGTCCATCGTAAGTGATTGAATTGAATCAAGATACTGCCGATATGTCATCGGCATATGTCCGTACATTTCGGGCGTGCAGTCACCACCGTCTATGGCCGTCGCGACGTTCCATAGGAAGTATTCCCACCACTGGATTGTGGTTGATGCCGAGTTCACAAGTAGCGGCTTATCGAACGCCGCTAACGAGTTCGTGCTGGCATCGGTAAGCGCCTGCTTTTCAACGCTAGTAAGGTTCAAAACGTTCGTGTATGCGACCTCATTACACGTCTCAATGATGTCGATGTACTCGCCGAACGCCGTAATCGTGCGAGCGCCCCACGTTACAAGGTCCCCTGTGGTCTGTGCGTGCGTCTTCCCATTGCCGTAGTTGGGCATCGGGACAGTGTTCTCGGGAGGGTCCATCCACCAACCGCTGATGTTCCCGGTCGTCGGAAGATACCACAACGGCGGAATCTGAAACGTCTGGTTGTATGCTACGGCGTGCGCCTTCACGTCGAACCCCGCCGCCTTGAACGTATCGAATCCCCACACACTCTTGATGGCCGCCTCATTGGTTGTCGTGTAATTCCAATCCGCCTGAGTAGGATGAAGAAGTGCAGCATATTCAGGGTGTTCAAGAGGCGGTGGATTGTCAGTCAGATTTGTGATGTAGACGTGCCAGAACCACGAGAACAGGAACGTCGCGTAACTGAATCCAAGGTTCACCAACGCGGACACGTATCCTGAAGAAATCGGTTGACCGTTCGTGCCTGGGAACACGCCAAACGTGAACTCGCGTCCAGTCTGGCGCTGTTGAGCAACGGCCGTCATTGGACACGTCACAACGTTCCCGCGCTTATCCTTCACGGTAACGTTTAGGGTTCCGATTCGGTTTTCTTCAATTCGATCGTCGATAAGTGACTGTTCGGCACTTTCTTCAAGTAATATCGCGTCGAGAAGAATTGCGTCGTACTGTGAGGCAAGCGCACTCCAAAGTGTGCTGCCACTGACTTCACCATAGGCTACAACAAGAGCGTCAATTGAATCTTGAAATTCATTTGAATACCTTGATTTGTTTGCCACTAGTCTGTCAAGCAGAGTGCGGCAAATCTCTTTGTTTACGAACACGAACAGGCAGTCTCCGGAAGGAGCATCGAACCCGACACCGCCGTTGTCCATAGAGAGTGCCAGTTTCGCCCGGTCGCCCAGCGCGTCATATACCGGCCACGACCACCAATTCAGTTTCATCGCGGTTGCGTCAACTGGAACCGAAATACACGGGATCTTGGCCTGGAAAGTGTCCACGAGATAGTCGGGCAACTCGGGATCGGGCTGGTAGATTCCCTTACTGTAATCGTCGTCAATGGCACTTAAGGACTGTTCAACGGTGTTCCCATCAAGATCGGTTGCCCATGGACGATTGAACTTTCCACCCACATCGAACAGTGTTGTAACCATCGCCCAACCGTGTCCGCCCATACGAATCAGATTGCCGTTCTTGTCGTATCCAATCATGGCAATTGTCTTACAGGCTGGACTTCCCAAGAAAATTGGCGACTGTCCAGCCACGTATTTGAACATTCTGGGCATGTGAGTGAACGGGTAGAAGTTTCCTGACAATCCATCTGGATCCGTTACCGTTGACTGTAATCCATGGCAGTATAGATATCCGTCTTGAGGCGGAACCGCTTCTGGAATAGAGAATGTGCCACAAGTAGGAGGGGTTGTCTCGGGATCAGGATTCAAACATGAGTCGTTCCCTAGCGCAACTTCGATGGCCAGATCAAAATAGTACACCAGCGGCGAACCTGGAAGTCCCAAGTTAGTCGCTGGATCGTATACTGTACCTTCGATATTCGCCATGCCACATCCTTTGTGCCGCGCGGGCGGGATGGCTCATAACTTCCATCCCGCCCGCTATCTCCAACAACGCGGAGGGAACGACCGCGGAGAAGGTGTTACGATACGGTGTTGGTTTCGCCGAATCCGTCGAAGTATGCGTACGAACGCGGATGACCAAACTTCCATGTGAGACCGGCTACCGCGATCTCTTTGTTGAACGTTCCGCTTTTCGGTGCCGTTTCCCAGTGAATCGGGCTGAATGTACACATCTCAATTGCGCGTTTCGGCGTCAACACGAGTCGGGTACTCTTGACGCCTTGCGCCCACAACGGCATGTCAACCAGCGGCAACTGCGGAAACCACGGAGTCGTCCACACGCGCACGTTGATCCCGTACTCTTTCGTGTTCGGGGTCATAGCCTGCCAACCACGGGCTTCCGCTTGGGCATTGATAGCCTCAATCACGTCGAGTCCACACAGGCCGATGTAGTCGCCCTGGTCCCAGTACTTGTAAACTTCTTTCAGCTTCGCGCTGAACCACTGGGCCCCCTGTTCGAGAAATGTCTTGCCCTTGAACGCGGTTTCAGTGGCCGTCTTGAAGTTTGCGTGGTAGTTCGTTCCACCGTGGGTGCGAATGAAATCGAAAATACCCATTGGTCGCGTGATCTTCTGACCCTGAGCATCCAGGATATTGTCCGCTTCCGTTACAAGCGTCGAATCCCAGATTGAGTTCTCGATGTCCACGCCGAGGTTGTCCGTGAGACACTGATTTCGTTTCTGGACATACGGGGATTCGAGTACCGTGGCGTGAATCTTCTCGTCGTCGGTATACTCGATGGCGCTCTGCCAGTGACCTGTCACGTTGTACAGCCATTCCTCTTTATGAAACTGGCCAGTACCCCAGATCCCCTTCTCGGAGTATGCCGTCGAGTCGATCGTCAGGTAGTTTGCCGTGGCAATCGTTCCCGCCGTTGAGTTGTCGTCCGCTTCGAGCAACTTCACCGCCACCTGATACTTCGTGGATGTGCCAGCCACTTGTGACTTGCTGGTGACATAGCAGAGACATGTCAGTTCGTGGTCAGTCGAAGAACACAGGTTGGCCACGTGGTTCGGAATGATCTCGTCATATAAGGCCGAAGAGATCGAGATGAAGAGCTCCTGGCCTTTGACGCCACCAGTAGTGTACGCCGTGGTTAGATTTGCTTTCGTGAACACGCTGCCGGCGTCGATAGCCGCGCCGCGAAGCGCAGGAGACAGAACGGGCCATTCGATCTTCTTCGTTTTGATGGACCGTTTTGGCATCATCGAGCTCATTGCCAGCATACGGGCTTTCCCGTTTGCCTTGATCTTGAGGATCTGCTTGTCTTTCTCAGCGATCCAATCGGTGTTTTCGGTCCAGGTTCCAGTGCCTTGCAGGCCCAGGAGCGGAGTGCTGTTATCTGCCATTCTTTGTTACTCCTTTCTCTAGTTGGTCCACTAAAGAACTCAACTTACCGGTCGCAAGTCAACGCAAATCGCTGAACTGTCAACACGTGTGCTGTGGTTCCAGACGCCTTCACCAACGCGATGTACGGCTGGACCTTGGTTGATGTGACGATGGCCGCAAGACTCATTGTCTCGGGAGTAACGTCCTCTCCGTCGATGTAGAACTTCACGGACGACAGATCCGTAAGATCGATGGTGAAGTCGTGAATGTCGTCGCTAGTCCAATCCTCACCGGTATCGTTGTCGTCGTTGTCGGTTGTACCATCGTCCGTTTCAACGAGGATGTTCGAGTTGGCACCAATGAGTTTGAACCACGCATTCGTGGTTACGCTGTCCGGTGTCGAGTTGTATGCGCTGCCAACTCCAATTAGCACATAGTCGCCAGCCGCAAACGTCGCACTTCTGTGCAACTTAACGCGAAACGACACGATGGGATTCTTGAGTAGATCAATGCTCAGGATATCGCCCGCATCGAGTTGGCAAATTTCCGCTTCGCTCGTTGTGGCAAGCGTGAGAGCAAGTCCACCGCCATGCGTAGATGCGACGTATTCGATAGTCGAATTCGCCGTTTCCTGTGAAGCCACAAATGGCGCCGGGATATGGTGAGTTGCCACCGCCTGGCCCATAAACTCGATGTTCATCGCAACGGTGTCTCTGGTCGGAATCTTTCCCGCCATCAACTCGGTCGAATAAGGGGTTCGTACGGTCGGCACCATCATATTGTCGATGGTAAGTTTTCCCTGAGTTCCTGTGCGCCAAAGGACTCCCACTTTTTGGAGGCTCTGAATCAAGTCCATTGGATTCCTCCTTATGTAGTCACGTCCTGAATGGGAATCCAGTACCGACCACCAATCGGACGCAAAACCACACGGTCATACTGGGCTGTAAGTACAAGCGAAACTGCAACTGCGCAATCTCCGTAGTCCACAACCGTAACCGTGCCGGCCGCATTTTCAGGGGTTTCAATTAGGTAGTCACCGCTCGCTTGGGAAACGGACGGCAAGTACACCGTGTGTGTACCCCCTGAAGGTGGATACACTTGAACGTCTCGGTCTGATGGAGTCAGATGGGTATGCTCTCCACCAGCGGCGGTTGTGGCCTGAGTGATGATAGTCGTCGCAGAACCACCAACCTGTTCTTGAACTACTCGGGTCAACGCATCGTTCGGCATTCTGTCCTCTCTTTCTGGCGAAGTCAGGGCAGTGGTTCACCGCACTGGATGTACGCCATTCTTTCTTCCTCTGTGAGTTGTTTCTTTGCCAGGGCATGAACCCCAGTTGCACCAAGAACGGGTGGCGGAGCATCCGCTCCCCGGACCTTGCGAATTCTGAGTTTTTGGCGCGCGTACGCACCTAATGAATCGATGAACTCGGCCTCGTTGGCTGGCCGTTTACCTTGATAGTTCGGATCGGAGTACTGGCCAAAAAGCTCAACTCCATATCTCCGAACGTCCACATCAAAGTTTTTCAGTTCGGGATGTTTGGTGTAGGTGGTATTCCAAAACTCATCTGCCGCACGTTTTGCCTGTTCGGCCTCGATCCGCTGTTGGTAGTCGCGGGCCGTTTCGGTACGAAGTGATTCAACCGCCGATTTGCGACCGGCTTCTACTGCGGCTAATGCGAGATTCTTCTGATATTCGACGAATTTCTTCGGGTCACTCATAATCTCAACGACCGATTCAGGGTCGAGATTGAACAACGCATCGAGTTCTGGCACAGAAGGAGATGGAGAATCCTGAACAACCGGAGTAGATGAAGAAACGGGTTGCACAGTCTGTTGTGCCGCCTGTTGTGGTTGTCGCATCAACAGTTCGGTTTCGAGCCGTTCGTTACGGCGATGGAGTTCGAGTGCCCATTCTGGCAACTCAGGTTCCGTGTCTGGTGACGATTCCGTAACCGGTGTAGTTTCTGTCGGTTCAACTACTATCGCTGGTGCTTCAACAGTCTGTTGAGTTTGTCCATCAACTAACTCAACTTTCTGTGCTGAAAGTTCTGGCGTTGCCTCAACTACCGGTACTTGTGACACAACTTCAGGCACAACAGTCACGGGTGCAGCAGCTTCATCCAAGAATGCGGCTCTCTCTTCAGGTGTCAATACGTGTTCATTGGTGTTCGTTTCAATATCCATGTCATGTTCCCTCTTTTTGTTGGTTTTCGGCCTGTTCCACAAAGTATTGCGCCCTATTCACTAGATAGGTATTGAAGGTAAGCATTCGAGCTAGTTCACGAGCGCGCCCTTGTCCTATCTGAATAGACTCTCTCTCGTCATTTCCTACAAATGGAAGTCCACGATTCAGCTCGTCTTGAGCCCTCAATTCACCTGAGAGAACACCTGACATAAACTCCCATTCAGGAGACTTTACAAACGCCTCCATCATCCGAAGATCTTCTTTTGCCCTGTCGAGATCATCCATAACTGCCACCTCCCTGCATTGGAGTAATCTGGCCAGACTGCAACATTGACTGGATTTGATGGTCAGGTACTACCGTGGTAGGCAAAGCCAACTGGGGAGGCCTGGAGGCTGGCATCTGCGGAGGAAGGAACAAGTCGTCCATATTGCCGGCGCCAGTCTCGCGACCCACCCGCTCGACATATCGAGGGATGTTCAACCGCTGACCTTGAGGCGTCTGCATGATGGAGGTGACTAACTGAATTAGGGCGTTGACATTCACACCACCCGGTATTGTATTTGCCCTAGGCATCACATCGAAGTTGAAGTTCAGTTTGCTCGGATCCACCTCAACATAATCGCCAAACTCGGCGCGCAACTGATCTGCCCGAGAACCTATGAGTTTCACCCACGTGGACTGTTTCTGGTATTGAACCGTGTTCGATCCTGCGATGGTTCCGAGATTCATCATGGCCATCCATGCCGCAACCGTGACACCCATCTCCATACGGGAAAATGCGCCTTGTGTTACAGAGTCAATTTCACGGGCCGTGACACGTTCCCCGTTCTGTCGCGGCATCCCTTGCATCTGGTCGCTGGCGCCAGTGGCCATCTTCATCATGTCGGAACAGAAACCGACGAATGACAGATTGTTTCCGGTATTGTTCACGAAGGGAATCGGATAACAAACGTCTCTTACGGCCCCGGATCGATTCCAGTAGTCTGGATGAAGGAAAATCTGGCCACCGTACTGAGCCTTACTTAAATCCCTCAAATCGATCGTCTGAGGATTCCAGATGTTCACGCCAGACATATCTTTTCGCTGTGCGGCAGTCATCTGGTTAAAGAAGAAGTCACCAGCGTTTTGCAGTGGTAAGGTAGTCTCGACGGCACTGGTGGGACTTGTCGTGTATCCGTCGTAATCGGGTGCGCACGCGACTACCGGAATCATTCCATGTTTTGCGTTGTGTCGATGCGCTCCAACAAGAATCTCTCCTCCGGCCACGGTAAACTGCCAGACCTCTGGATACTCACTACGCCCCAGCTTCCACTCGACGGGAATCAACTTACAGTATCCACACACCAGATCAACCGGACTCGTGTACAGCCCGTGATCGCTTTCGTCAATTCCAGATACGGTTGTGCGTCCAGTTGCAGTTTGGAAATACTGATTGATAGCGGGAAGACTTTTGCGAAGCCATTTCACATTGAAAAGAGAACCACCACCATACTGTTCTTCTGACAGTAGGTCCATGTAGTTGGACCGTCTCGACCAGAATGCATACTCCATGTCTTGAACACGGTCGATACTGACATTTGGATCCGGCATCCATCTGCGTGGTTCAATGTTGAACAACTTGTGGCCTTCTGAAACCACCACGTCCGCATCCCGTTCGGCGTATGTAGCTCCAAGACCAAGTCGAGCCATAAGTGGATTCATGTGAGGGATAACCATGCGCTGTGTTTCTTTGCGCATTTTCGTTACCCATTGCGGCGAGATGATTCCATATCCGTAGATTAGGGAATCCCTGATCATTGTACGAAGTGCGAGCCACCACTGGAACTTCGATGCCTGAATCTCAATGATCTTCTCAAGAAGAATCGCACTTGCGGCGTCTTCCGGCCCTATCCCATCAAACCGGAACATTGGACTTTCGAGAAGAGCCTTGCAGTAGTACGACACCATCGTATCAAGGATGGCCTTCGATGCAGGGATGACCATCGACACAGGTTTGCGCTTATCGCCCGCAACGACTTTCTGCTCTTCTTCATCCGTCCACTTGAAGCTCGTTATACACTCTTCAAGTTCTGTATACTTCGGGTGTCTAACGTACCCGTGATCCCATCCTTCCTGGGCACGTTCCATCACGCGATTCACTACTTCCTTGTGAACGCCCGAATCACTATTTGGCCGGAAATCAATCTCGTTACCATTTGAGTCTTTCGGATACGAGTATGGAGCAATATCGGCATCACGCCACGCATCACGTAGCCGTTCCATAACAACATTACGGTCTTCTGAACGAAGCATAGGCGCTTTATCTGCCATCAGTTTACCCCCGCCATTGACTGCCTTCGTTCTGCAAGCATCCGGTCGATCATCGCCCCATCACGTCGCTCGGCCAGTAATTCATCAACAGTCTTTCGTTTCTCCCCTTTTGCCACTCCAGGTGCAAAGGACAACCCCTCTTTCTTCATGACCTGATGGATGTATCCGTGCATGTCGATGATGTCGATCGGTTTGCCTTTTACCGCTGCCATACCAGGACGATAATCGAGTAACCGTTGTTCGAGTTTCGCGCACATCCCCCGTTTGTGATGGATTCTACCCTCTGTATATGGAAGAACTAGACTAAGAATGCGCGCGTCCTTGGATCCCGACACACCGGCATTGTCTTCTTTACCCGTTCTGGATCGGAGTGGTTCAACATCGATACCACATCCGTGCGATGACAGGAAGTTACGCAGCGGTTCAGTTAGTTGTTCATTACCACCATCGTCTTCAATGTATACCTTGGCAACGCGTCCGTTGCGTTGAATCTTTTGAAGCACCTTATACTGCCACTCGTTGTATCCCCAGTGTTCAGAATCCGCCTCTTCTACGAATATGCCGCGGCCATTAACTATTTCGAGTCCTATTGCGGTTTCTGATGCTCCGTCACGTTTCTTTGCCGGATCGATGATAACGTAGGCCGCCCCTTCTACTTTCCCGTCATACTGGCGAAACATCTCTTCTTTGAACGGCTGATCGATTCCATATCCAGGTTTCCCCATGTACTCGCGATAGAAGATGTCCATCCTACCGATGCTCTTAAACTCGGCAATCTTCTGGTCGACGAACTCTTGGGAATACCACTCAGGACATACCGTCTTGAAGTTGTCGTCGCACATCGACAACCAAACGGATTTCCAGCCAGGCATGTCTTTCAGTTTGGCGGCAATGCAGTCGTCGTGAGACATCGTTCCGCAGTAGATAACTTGAGTATTCTCGTAGTGCTCGTCGATGGCCGGCAGTGTGTCGGCGAAGAAGATCTCCTGAATCTGCGCCATGGACAGTTCGCTGCGGAACTTCCTGGGATTGTCGATATCGTCCACGAGAAGAAACTGGATACGGTCGTCGTCTCCGATGCCACGGACGCTCTGTGTCAATCCGCGAGGAATCCATGCCGTACCCTGGTACTCTGGGTTGTCTGATGGAAATCGTATTGTGAACGCCTTGTCACTATCGTGTAGACGAATACCGCTCACATCATCACGAGTAACCGGCTGTCCGAAGTTTTCATGCACCCACTGTGACCCCTTGAAGAACTGGCGCAACCCGTGCGTCTTTCGAGATGCCAGATTGAAGTCTGCCGTCATGTACACAGCAAACGACATGCGTTGGAACGCCGTGCGCTGGCATCCTGTCCCCTTTAACACCAATGAAGTCTTCCCTAACCCGCGAGGCCCGCAAATTACGATTCGCTTGTATAATGGAGAACCATCCAGTCCAATGGCGTCCACCGCATTGGTGATTGCTCGATGCATCCATGTCAAGGGACGGCTCTTTGGATTACTGAACCGGAAGAACGTCCCCGATTCGCGAGAGCAAAGCTGCATATTTTGCAGGCTCATTTCGCTCATACGGGCACCTCTTCGAGTTCTACCCGTACGGTCGTGTTGGCCAAAGGAAATGTAGGAATTACTGAAACAGGTCCAATCGTTCCAGTAAACCCATCCGCGACAAATTCAAGATCTAGCGTAGTTCCCCCGGCCACAATATCTTCTGTAACGGCACCAGATGCCGACTGAACACTTCCTGCCCCGGTACCAAGCATACACTGTATAGTTCCGGCGCTTTGGGTCATCATGTACGAAACGGTGTACGTCGCGCCAGCAACCAAAGGAACCGTCTGGTCAGCGTGCAGTTGCTTCAGGTTTGTGCTGATAGCACCGGTGGCCGTGGCCTCATCGGTGGTATAAGTCCACCCTACCCCATAAACCCAGTGGTTATCTTCTGCAAAGTTTCCGTTGTTAACGCATTCCAGCCAGTCCGCCGTTGTCAGAACCAACGTAATACCACTACTCCCGATAGAACCAACCACCAAGCCCGTATGTTCGTGTCCCCCATTGCTGTCTGTCCAATACAACTTCACCACGTCACCAACGCCGACTTCTGCAAATGGAAGCCCGGCGTTGGAAGTAAGAGTGATGTTTGTATCGGTCGGCGATGCCGTACATTCAGTATACGCAGTCGGCCTTCCTGGATAGATAGCCCACTTGTACGAATAGGACGTGTCGGTCAGCATCGCTTCCAAGTGTGTAATCAACTCAGGCAACGATTCCTTCATGACCCCATTCACAAGATCAATTACCGGCCACTGTGCTACTTCGCGTTCAACCTCTATTCCCATTCTCACTATGCGTTGAATACGCGCCAAGTCCGTGCGGGCCATCGAAATTCTCTGTGCCCACTCACTAAGCGTGTATGAAACGGCCGCAGTCGCCAACGTCAGTACTCCAGCACTACCGTGAAGACCCCCGCAACGCCAGTGTCGTCAGCGTTCGCACCAGTTACCGTCAAATACAGGGGAGACGCCATATAAAACGTCGATGCTGAAGGAGACCAATATGCCGTTACCCCTACCCCAGTGTTGTCTGTTACCGCCACCGTTGCTGTACTCGAATATCCAGTCTCATTCAAATATGAAACCACCGAATACGCACGGCCAACCGTAGGACCATCAAAGGGGGCGGTTTGAGTAGCGGGGGCAATAGATACACTGCGAATCCAACCATAAACAAACGGCGTCAGTACAGACGCTACCCCCGTGTTCGGTGCGTCGTCGCCAATAAACTCCCAAACAAGGGTACATCCACCGGGATCTTTCCGAACTATGCAATCTGACCGGTTGTTTGTAACCGGACCAGCATGTTGAGATGTAAAGGTCTGGCCAAGCGCAAGCGCTCCTGAAAATAACACTAAAATCGCTGCAAGACATCGCATCAAACAATCCTCCAGAATGTACAAAAATGTGCAATCCAACCACCTAAAGTATGAACCTCACAATCAGTATCTCAAAGATATTTCACACTTTTTGACCAACTTACTAAGTATTAAAAGTGATTATAGTGGGAATCGTGTATTGCTTGACTTTGGTTTACTTATCAGATAGAATAACTCAACTAAGGAGGAGCGCCCATGACACGGTCACAACTCAATTCCATCGAAGCCAGCTATCTCGACGATCCAACCATCGGACTCAGAAATCTATCACCAAAGGACAGGCGGAGAACTCTCGCTCGCGTAGCCATGCCCACGTTGCTCGACTCGCGGGACGTGGCCGTTATCCTCAAGTGCTCCATCCAGCACGTCCGCAATCTCGCGAAGAAGGGCGCATTACCGGAACCAATAACGGCGGGTGGAATCCTTCGATGGACCGACAAAGACATCCGTCAGTTCATCGCCATGCGCGGTGCCAAGAAGCAGGGGGTATTCTAACGAAACGTACAATCATCATAGAAGTACCAGATTCTATTGGACACTTAGGACCAGCATCCATGGAGTGTTTCATCATAGGATTAGTCGATATGTGGAACCAAGACTTGAAATACCATGGAGGGTCCGCTACGCTCACTCTGCTTCCAAAGGAGGATACCAATGCGTAAAACGTTCACCATCGATGTGCCGGATTGGTACACTAAAATCGAATCCCCGCGTAACTTCAAAGATCTCGACTTCAGTTTTGTCATCTGGCAGGCCATCGCGGATTTTCTGTGCAGGGATTGTGTCGATATCACCGTTACCGAACACCCTGACGTGGACGAAGAAGATGAGTGGGTAGCAAAATGTGAATCGCTTACCCCAGACAAGCACTCGAACTCCTCATGCAAACATCCGATCCTAAACGCATCTAACCAAAACCCAAAACTACCCGGAAACTTCGAGTGAAGCCCATGATTTCAGGCATGGCAGCCCGTACCCCCGTTACCCGGTACCCCAAGCCACCATCTACCACCCATGCATTAACTGTACTATAGAACATACGTCTGATAATAAACATTATGTTCAAACCATATGTTTAATCGAATCATGTAAGTGTATGCATAGCACGCACTTATGTGTACAGTAGGCAGCACACACACCCAGCCTGCACACATCAAGCCATACCCCGTATGAATTGCGCCAATATCAATTAATACACGTACGATATGCGGGTCTAGTAGCGCTTAGTCTACTTGTTTAATAGACAAAGTGTTCCAACTTGGAAGGGGTAGGGCTTGACGGCGATGGGGAATCATGCGATACTCTCCATGCTAACAGTTAGGAGCCTAACAGTATGAAACCACCTAGATATATCCCAGTGCCTCATCTCACAAAATCACAAAAGGAATGTGCTCGCCTACTCTTGGCGGGCAAGAGTGTACCCCGCGTTGCCGAAATCATCGAGGTCGCACCATCGACAATAGACCGATGGCGTAAGACGCACAAGCTCTATCAGGAGTACGCTTCGAAACTCGAACAGGAGCGCGAGGCTGGTGTCATCGCCGCGGGAGCCTTGGAGGCCCAGGAGGATGCCGCGGTAGGTGCCCTCGAGGCCGGCGTGATGGGCGAGTTGCGCAGAATGGCCGTAGAGGCCGTCCAAGGTCTCCGGGACATGATGCAGAGCGATAACGAGCGGGTGAGGCTCCAGGCGTATGCGATGGTGCTGGACAAGGCTGGATACGTTGCGCCGGCTCGTAGGCAGTCACCGGCACCGCGTGGTCCGCGCAAAGGGGTAGACAGGTTGCGGGAGTTGGATGGCGCTACAGTGTCTCGTGAGGGGTTAGAATCTCCGCAACAAGCGAACGCTGGCACGTTGACACCATCTGACTCCTGATAATCGCTCCTGGGGCATCCTGCTCGTTTGATGGTGCTTGTCCGCGTTTGATGTTCTGCCCTGCCCAGTAATTGTTTTTATAGTTTTATCGCACGAGGGGTAGTTTGAGTTTGTTTTCCCGCGCATTAATCCGGAGGGATGCTATGCGATAGCAAACCCCCTCTAAAGAGGGGGGTTTGCGCTATCGCATACGCACCCCTCATCTGGCTCATGCGATGACGCGATATCGCGTCATATCGCGTCATCGCACGTGCTATACAGTTTTAACAGTTTCTACATATTGGATATTATTTGCACGGTATATACTGGACGTAGTCGGCATATACCCTGATTCCATATCATGGTTATGCGGACTATGTTTAATTGATTTACGTGTATTTAATAGTTGGTGTGTGAGTTGTAAACAGTTTATACTGGTACCAGTATTGTATTTAGTATTATTCGCGCGCGATTGGCGATATCGCATGATATCGCACGTACTATATCGTTTTAGCGTAGTTGTAAAGAGTTTATTCTAAGTGTAGATATTGCAGGCAGTTACATGTGGTGGCTAAATGGGGATTTTGGGGGTTGCTTGGGGGCTAATTTGGGGTTTTAAGAGTGTAAATATAATGATTTCAATGTGTTAGGTGTTCGTTTTTGCAGGGTTAACTACTATGGGTTGTAAGTGATAGACACTGGTTATTTCCTCCTAAGCCTCCACCGCCGACGCGATAGTCTACGCCATCAGAAACGCAGCGTGTCACGTATATGGTGCACTATTAGGATGACCTATAAAAAGCCAATGAATACGGGCATAAAATAATGCTTGACACGGACTATAATATGTGCTAAGATATATGGCAGGTAAGGGACAGTTGAAGCAGGTAGTGATAGGGTACCAACAACGCCGAAAGGCAAAAGGTAGAAACGAAAATGACTCTGGTAAATCGCTGGTATGCGGGAACCAATGCACAACACGTAGAGGTCGAATTCCGCGTTGAGGGAAACGATTTAGACGAATATTACATCGTCAAGCAGTCTGGTGGAAAGTCGGAGACTGTAGACCATTTGTATTATGGCGGCAACGAGTCGCGTTTGTCGGCGGTTAGTGCCGCTTGCGCTATGGCTCTGATGATGGCTAATTCAGAGCGAGTTCGCAACGGATACGACCCGCTTGTGTTGACGTAGAAACCCCGCCGGTCCGACCCGGCAAGCGCCGAGAGGCAGGGAGACGAAAATGGAAATCAAGGCCATCTACAACCTGGACGGAACGCCAATCGACTACGCGAACGCTCCGAGCAAGGCAGACGCCAGGGCGGCGCAGATTTCGGCAATCAAAGAGGCGGCCTTGCGTCGCAAAATCGCAGACGATGACGGCAACGGCGGCAGGCAATTCTAACCGCGCGGAAGCGCAAGGAGACGAGAAATGATCGACATCAAAACACTCAAGGCCGACAACCCGGAAATAGCGTACATTCTGCGCACCTGTAACGCCGACATGACCAGTTATGGCGGATTCGTGTGGCCAGAATACGGGCCAGTGCAAGCGCCAAACTGGACACCCAGACTGGCCCAATGTGGAAACGGATTGCACGGCCTACTGTGGGGACAGGGTGATAGATCGCTGTTGTCGAGCAACGCTGACGCCAAATGGTTGGTGGCTGCGATACCGGCCCGCGAAACCGTTAACGCTTCTGGAAAGCATGTGTTTCCACGCGCGTTTGTAGTGTATTGCGGAGACTGCGCCGAAGCCAATTTATTGATCGCACAGTTGTTTATTGAATCGACTGAATTTCAATCTCGATTGACATCCACCGTGCGAGATGGTGTAATACATAAGTCCGTGCTGGGCGACTCCGGTCAGGCTTCCGTGCGGGGCAAATACGGTCAGGCTTCCGTGCGGGGCAAATACGGTGTCGCCCTTGTCAACGGGAACAATGGAAAAGCGAAAGCGGTTGACGGAACCATTGTGTTGACGTGGGTAGACAGATCTGTCAAACACACACGTATCGTCGTCGGTTACGTTGGCGAAAATGGCATCAAGCCGGACACATGGTACCGGTTGAATGGAGCTCACGAGTTGGAGGAAGCGAAATGAAATGTGCTAAGGTAACTCGATTCAGGCATCTGGCCAAAAAAGCGCAGGGAGAATGAGAGATGAAGTCAGAGACCGAATACACGAGCAAGGATATCAAGGAACTGGATCCGTTGGCGCACATCGACGCCAACTACCCGCTTACGTACGCGGCGTCGGTGGCCATCTACGATGTGGATGGCGTGCTGGTGCTCCGCGAGGATGATGGCATCGAGCAGCGCTATCTGTTGGTCGAGGATTACTACGAGCGCAATGAGGGCGAGGACGATTGCGCATACGCCAATCGCGTGATTGGGAGCTGCGCGGAGGCGATGGCATCAGATGATCTATACGGCGCGCATCGTATAGCCAGCCTACTTACGTGGTGCCAATCGCCGGAAGAGGCGGACGACGACACGCCGGACGATGCCGCCGTGTGCATAGTATCGGCCACAGACTACTACGGCCCGTACACCGAGTATAAGGCTCTAACGTACGGCGATCTGAGCGGCCTTGCGGATTTGCCGGACATCGACATGGACCAGGATGGAATACTCTCGATGGCGCAGGCGCGCGAGTTGGTGGAGTGGATGAAGGTGGACCAATGCGCTGCCTATGGCTGCCCCGTACTTGGGCACAATCAGGCATCGCCAACCATATGGGCGATATACACGGTATAACCGCCCCGCGGGGCAAGGAAGGAGCACAGATACCATGCAGCAAGCAGGACACGCACAACTACGCCCAGGCCGGCCACTGTGGCCGGGACAAGAGAAAACGCAGACCGTACGAATCACGGCGCCGATATCGCTGATCGAGAAGATGGGCCGCGTTGGTACGGACGAGGGAGGGAAGGCTAACGTCGCGATGGGATTTCGGATCGCTGCGTTGGAGTACAAGGAGAAGGAAGTACCCAAGAAGTAGCACGAGCGGCACAGAATCACACATCCCGGCTATCTGGTGGTAGCCGGGATGTGGTTTTGCTATGCTCTGATCTGCTCTGCAATGTCTTGCAATGTATTTCCATGTGTTGCGGTGCAGTGCAATTAAATGTTAAGACGGCCCCGGTATCTGTTTTGGTTCCGTTATGTTGGTGAGTTGTTTCTGTCCAGCAAATTGCGCCAGCGTGCCGAACGTGGCGACCGATTGGATGTGCCGCGCCCTGTCTGCATCCGTCATTCCGTCCGACTTGAACGCGGCCAGCTTCCGAAGCGTCCGCGTGGACGTTTTCTTGATGTGCCGCTTGGCACTGTCGGCTACGTTCAGTATTTCGGCTCCATTGAGGCACAGGATGTGACCGGCCTTGCGCTGGCGTTGCCAGATGATGCCTTGGCGCTCACAGTATCGTATCGCGGTAACGAGCGCGCCTTGGCCTTTGCCTCCTGTTGACGTGTCGCGCTGGCACGCTTTTGTGAGTTCTTCATCCGTCTTAATGTCGCCGGGATTGCCGTCTTTGAGAATTGAGATCAAGATCTGACTCTCTACGCTGAATTGCGGTATTGCCTGAAATGCTGTTGTGTCCATGGTGCTCTCCTTGTTGGTTGAAGTTGCTTTGCTTTGCTATGAACTGCGCTGTCTTGCTTTGCTGTTCGTTACCGTGTTCTGTGCTGCCGTTCGGTGCAATTAAACCATTCCGAAGACCTCAAACTCTGCTTTGCTCTGCCGATCTTTTCACTGCTATTCGCCGCCATTCGATGTCTTGCGGTGCCATGCTTCAAAAGCCATTGCCAGAAAGAGGATTCAATTTGCTTTGCTATGCGGTGCGGTGCGTTGACTTGCATTGCCGCGAATTGCAATGTCCTGCGTTGCAGTCAGACCTTAAACGCCGTAACATCGAATCGGCCATAGGTGCCGCCGATGCTTGGCCGGTAGCACCCCACGCCACCGAGCCGCCCGGCGTGTTCGAGATACTCTTTGATCTTCTTGATGCCACTGTTGTCTTGCAGATAATCATCCAGCACGACGATCTCGATCTTACATCCCCATTCCATCAGGCATGGGAGATACCGCTTCACTTTGCCTGCGCCGTACCGCTGGCCTTTCGGGTTTGCCATACCTACGTACGGCTGAACGTCCACGGCTTTTGTGAGTGGTTTCACCACCGCGTCTTCCGGGATCATAATGCCCGCCATGAACAGTTTTTTGAACCCCGTTGACCCGCGTCCCGGAACTTTCTCTTGCAGGTACGATGCGCTGAATATGAGTGCGTTCTTGAACCAGTTGCCGGGCATAATGCAGTTTCCATTCGCGTCGGTGTGGATTCGTTCCCGCCAGATGTGCGCCTCGAATTCGTCGTATCCTTTGCCTTGCGGTTTGTCTGTTTGGAGCATCCGCCCGTACAGTAGTGGGCTTATTCCTTTGATTGTTGCCTGTGCTGTTACCATCGTTCGTTCCCTTTCTTGTTGGTTGCTCTGCTATTCGTTGCATTGCGCTGCCGTGCCGTGGTATTCACTGTGTTGCACTGTGTTGCAATGCGTCGCACTATCCATCACGCCGGAACGCCCGGCGTTGTTGGTTAATTTGATGGCGGGGTAGACAGCATCCCGCCATCTGGCTGACAAAGCGAGGCATCACGGGCCTCTACAAAACGAGCCGGTGGACTCGTAGTTGTATATTTCAAAACGGCAACTCCTCTTCTTCCGGTTCCCCGGCCACATCATTAAACGGGTTCACATCGTCGACGACCTTCTTGCCGGTGTTAACGAGCACGTTCCGTTTGCCGCCCGGAATGTCTTGCTGAATCAGTACTCCGCGAGACAACATCTCATTGATGAGTGAGGTGAGCGTTCCGATGGTTACTGACTGGTCTGAGTATTCCTCGATGAGATTCCTGTTTGTTTTGGCCACCTCGTTTTTGTGCTGGCTCACAATGTCCGATTTGCTATATTGCCCCTGCGACACCACCCTTATGATGGCCTCTTGCACGCGGTCAAGCTGGGCAAGCGCGGTCTTCTGGCTCAGTGCGGGTAGATCGATGCATTCCATTACTCCGGCGCCTTCAGGGGATGTGCGTCGGATCAGATATCTGGTGTCCTGTGGGCCGGTGTAGTTGGACTTCCTGAGTTCCAGCGCCACCAACTGTTTAACGTCATATTCTGCCGCGGCGACCTTGGCCTCCTTCTCACTCAGCGGACGCAACGCCCACGCTTGTCGGGCCGCATCCGTCCAGGAACCACCACCGCGGGCAGACATGGATTCTGAGCGGTCGGCCTTAGCTACGTGGTCAATGAGCACGAGGGCCGTGCTTGGTCCCGTGAGCGCGGTAAGTAGGTTGATAACCTTCTGGCCCAGCGGGTTGGCGTTTTCGTCCAGGGACCCGCCAAGGAGCGCTGATTTGGGGTCCAGGACAACCATCGAGAACGAATCCGTAGAGAGCGACCGCTGTAGGCGCAGATAATCCGGACCGGGTACAACTACGCCCCTGGACGCCATCTCAAAGAAGTCCACGCCACCCACTGGCGTTAGAGTGCGCAGATTCTGAGTAATAATAGCACACTCGTATTCTGTGAGTTGGAATACGTGCGCGATGCGTTGCAGGCGTCCGGTAATCTCCTGTACGTCGTCCTCAAGAGCGACGTACAGGACTTTACCGGCCGTCTTTGGATCCCAGCCCTGGATAAGGGCGCGCCCGATGGCTTTGGATACGAGCGAAACGAGTATGAACATAGACTTCCCGAGCCCACCCATCGCGTGGAGTACGCTGGCTGTGCCCATTGGGAATGCGGGATATATGGCAAACTGGCGCGGGGGCATCGTAAGCGTATTCCAGTCTGAAGAGAACTCATTGAGGTCAAACGCTTTGACTGATGGGGTTCCGGTTAGTTGTGCGCGCGCCTGCTCGATAAGTGCTGCCGTTGAATCGAGGTAGCCGTTGACATTTCCTTCGTACGCTTGGCCTTCCAGATTTGAGCAGGCGAGTATGATGCGCCGGTGCATGGCGGTATCAGCCACTATCCGCGCGTAGTGCTCGACATTTGCCGAGGTGCCAATGCCTATAAGCTCGCCTAAGTAACACGCGCCGCCCGTGGTATCAAGATGGCCGGCGTCCGAAAGCGCTTGGTGAACCGTTACTGGATCGGCTGGGATTCCCTGTCTTGCCACAGAACGTATGGCGTCGTAGATCTCGGCGTGGGCGCGCATGAACCATACATCCGAGTCCCGCAGTATTGGTTCTACCGCGGCTACGGCGTCTGGGTTTATCAGGCACGCACCCAGCACGGCGCGCTCGGCGTCGATGTTCTGTGGTGGCGTGCGGTCGAAGAGAGGGG
>Ga0172381_10000497_pt1 | contig 47315 bp, 46 predicted proteins | sample Leawel6488metaG_FD_119754 | JGI IMG/M metagenome (GOLD analysis project Ga0172381, IMG submission 119754) | Leachate microbial communities from a municipal landfill in Southern Ontario, Canada - Leachate well 64-88 metaG | ecosystem: Engineered > Solid waste > Landfill > Unclassified | place... | reverse complement strand
TGCCTATCAGATGCATCACCGCAAAAAATCCACGATTGGATCGTGGTAACGGGCCCGGAGGGATTTGAACCCCCGACCACCTGGTTAAAAGCCAGGCGCTCTACCGAACTGAGCTACGAACCCCTTGGAATCAGATGTACAGCATTATAACAATGCCAAAATACTATATAAATGTTGTTATGATCGGATTCAGGTATGCGATGCCAGATCAAGCAGTTTTGGCAAGTAGTTCGTTGATCTCCCGCAACCGCCGTTCAGACGTGGAAATTTTGTCTTCAAGTTTCCGGATTGCATCTACATCTTCAGGGAGGACATCGCGCCCTGGGATATCCATCCCGCGGGATGACCTTAAAACCACCAGCAGGTTCTTGTCCACTTCTACACTCTTCCGGAGCGCGCTGTATTCATCGATCACCACAGGGTCAATCCCCTTGCTCTGTGCAACGAGCACCTCTCCTTTCACATCATTTCTCCGGGAAAATATCCGCTGTATCGAGTCCAGCAGCTGAGACGGGCTCACCGGTTTTGAGACAAAATCATCGAGATTCATGCTGTGCTCCTGCGCTTCAGCGAGTGTAATCTTCTTTGCCGAGAACATAAGCACCGGGATCTCTTTTGTCACAGAATTTTCCTTAATCTTTCCCAGTGTCTCCCACCCGTCCATCGGTTCCATCATAATATCAAGGAGGATGAGATCGGGTTTTACGGTCTGGAGGATTCTGATACATTCATCTCCACCATGAGCAGCAAGGGTCGTATATCCCTTGCGTTTAAGTATGGCAGCAAGTCCGTCAACGATAAAAGAACTGTCGTCAACGATCAGAATAGTCAAATCCATGAATTTTCTCCTTCGTTTGGGGGCATACAGGCAGGATGCTGCTGCGGCAGGCCGTTATAGAGAATCTACCCCGCATCCTTGGTTATACGCCCCTGTACTATTCAAATGTTAATAAGATCGCTTATTCCACGTGAAGTTTTCTCATGTGATTTTCCCGGCAAGGTCACCTTTGATCTGCTGGAAGCGGGCTTCCTGAAACCTGATGGTGGTATCCATGCTCTTTAAGGTCCGGGTGATATCATCGCTGACCCGGGCTTTTGAATCATTGAAATTGTATGTGGTTTCAAGAATCTTCATCAGACGCTTGTTGATATCGATACTTTTTGACAACTGGGCATACTCATTGACAAGTTCGGGCTCAAACCCGGACTGACGGGCCCGATCCATATCAGATCGGATCGTCTGCCTGCGGCTGAGCACATGCTCGATCGCATCGTAGAGCTCGCGATGTGTGATGGGTTTGAGTACGTAGTCTTCTATAAAGATCCCGTATTCCTGCGCCTCAGTCGGAGTCAGCTGTTTTGCCGTGAGCATGAGCACGGGGATCTCTTTTGTGACAGGGCACTCCTTGATCTTTTCAAGCGTCTCCCACCCGTCCATAGGCTCCATCATAATATCGAGAAGGATGAGATCCGGCGTGACCGTTTTGAGGATCTCCAGGCATTCTTCACCGCCGTATGCAGCAACGGTGCGGTATCCCCCCCGTTCAAGCATCGTAACAAACACATCAACAATAAAGGGACTGTCATCCACCACAAGAATTGTGTACACTCACATCACCCGTCCTATCTCTGAAGCAACAGCACCAATATGGGAACACACCACGTCCTGCTTTACAGTACCTTTGATGACCGCAGCAATGAGAAAATGATCTCCTGCCCCCATGACCAGAATAGATGAATCTGCTGCCCGTATCGTAATCGCCGAAAGCGATTTTATGCCAATAAGTGTTCCTGCAGACTCCGCTGATGCAAGAATAGTCGCGGCCAAAGCACCAAACCATGGTTCATTGAGTTCTCGGTCAAAATATTTTCCGGTAATGATACCATCCCGTGACACAAGGGCGCAGCCTGTCACTCCATCGATTGCCCGTATTTTTTCAATAAATACCGCAATTTTATCCTTTAACATAGCCATGGCTCCCGTGTCACACTATTCGCTATATTTCATAATTTCAGATGACACCATATATACATATCTTTTTTATTTCTGGCACGATCATCCCGTTACACAGAAAGTAATCACAATTCCGCATATTCGGGGAAGTTTATTCCTCACTTAATCCAATAAACAAAAAGACGCAAATAAAGATTACTGATTCATGAACTTGACAGCCTGATCCAAAAAGTCAAAGAATTTAATCGGAACACCATTTTGGAGATTTATTTGTCCTGCACTGGGATCAACTTTTACTTTTGCGGCATAACAAAATAGATATGGAATATGTGCAAATAGTATGAGAACGGGGCCATAGGGTAGCCTGGCCATCCTAGGAGACTGGGGGTCTTCTGACTCGCGTTCAAATCGCGATGGCCCCATTTCATTGTTTTTTACGGGGTCTTACCGTGAAGATTACTGACACCTGTGTTGACTGCCTGATCTCCCGGGTGCAACTCGAGTGTGGGCTTGTCGGGGCAGATCCCAAAACTACACAGCAAACCGCAGAATCCTGCCGAAGTCTTCTTTTTGCGCTCAAAGACGCCCCGTTAACTCACCCCCAGATCGCAAGCCGTATCCATCGCCGCGCATATGAACTGCTTAAAAATCCCGATCCTTTTTGTGACCTGAAAGATCAGGGTAATGCCGAATCGATCGCAGTCTGCAAAGCGGTACGTCCAACTATTGTAACCTTCCGGGACTACGTTCTTGCCGCCGTCATTGGGAATACCTTTGATTACGGGGTCAAGGGGCATACCGTCACCAGTAACTTTTCCGCGTTTTTCCGGGAGGAATTTAAAAAAGGACTGGTCATTGACGATACGGACCGGATCCTTCCCTTGGCGTCACGGGTCGTTTACTTAAGCGACAACTGCGGGGAGATAGTCTTTGACCGACTTCTTATCCAGTACCTGAAATCACGTGGGTCTCACATCACACTTGCGGTCAAAGCCCGGCCGATGCTCAACGATGCGACTCTTGAGGATGCAAAAATGCTCGGACTGGATCGCATTGTTGATTGCCTCACCACAAACTGCAACGGCGCTGAGATCGGGCTCTGCCCGAAAGAGACCCCACCTGCGCTTACAAAAGCCATCTCCCGCTGCACGCTCATCATCGCAAAGGGCATGGCAAATTTTGAATCTCTCTTTGAGCGAAACGATCTCCCCCCTGTCGCGTACCTGATGGCGGCAAAGTGTCAGCCGGTTGCCAACGAAGCGGGTGTCCCGGCAGGTTCAAAGATCGCGTTGCTTCGGGTATAATTCTCAACAGGGCTGATCACACCATAAAAATGAGTGCGCCTCCATAGGATTTTATTCACTCATGCCCTTCATTATTCATGGTACTCCTTGAAGGGATTGCCCTTGGATGGCTCCTTATCGTTCTTGGTGCAATTCTGCTCCTTGTAGAAGTGCACAGCCCGGGTTTTTTTGCCACAGTACCGGCGACTGTGCTTATCATCCTTGGTGTACTGCTCCTTCTCGGAGTTGATATTTTCAACTCCGGGTGGGGTGTTATAATTGGCGTGGCCGTTGCCCTTTGTGCTGCCGGAGTAACCGTCTGGATGTACAGCAGGATCACACCGGATGGAAGCCCGACAACAATTAGCCGGGACTCGCTCATCGGTAAAGAAGGGCAGGTTATTGCTGACATCGATGCAACAACAATCAGAGGAAAAGTCCGTATCGGCACAACAGAATGGAGTGCCCACTCCACCGGCCCGGCCATACCTACAGGTAAAACTGTTCGGGTGGTAGATTCGGAAGGTGTACATATCGTTGTAGAGGAGGTTAACTAATCCATGGCATTTATCGAGACATTAATTACAATATTTTTGATCCTTGTTATCGTCGTCATATTTGCAAAAGGTGTCGTCATCGTACAGCCGTACGAGCAGGGGCTCCAGATCCGGCTCGGGAAATATATCGGGCGCATGAATCCCGGCTTCCGATGGATCGTCCCGTTCGTCAGCGACGTGACCAAACTGGATCTGAGAACACAGGTTATGGATGTCCCGAGCCAGGAAGTCATAACAAAGGACAACTCCCCGACCAACGTGGATGCGATTGTCTACATCCGGGTGATCGATCCCGAGAAGGCATACTTCGAGGTCGCGAATTACCGGATCGCAACTATCGCACTCGCTCAGACCAGCCTCCGTGGCATCATCGGGGATATGGAACTCGATGAAGTCCTTTACAACCGGGACGTTATCAACACGAAACTCCGGGACATCCTCGACCGCGAGACCGACCAGTGGGGTGTCAAGGTTGAAAGGGTCGAGATAAAAGAGGTCGACCCGGTCGAGGCCGTCAAGAACGCGATGACCGAGCAGACCGCTGCAGAACGGGCACGGCGAGCTGCCATCCTGCGTGCAGATGGGGAGAAGCGTTCTGCGATCCTGAAGGCAGAGGGTCTCCGGCAAAGTATGATCCTCGAAGCAGAAGGGGAACGCCAGAGTAAGGTACTCAGGGCTGAAGGGGAACGGCTTTCGAGGATCCTTCAGGCACAGGGAGAAGCACAGGGTCTGCGCATCCTTTCTGTCGGTGCAGCCCCGCTTGACAAGCGTGCGATTACGGTGCTCTCCCTGGATGCGTTAAAGGCGATGGCAAACGGGCAGTCAACAAAGATCATCTTCCCCTTCGAGATCTCCCAGCTGATCCGGCAGGGTGCAAAATTCCTCGGGGCGGATGAAGAGACCGCTGAAGAAGTCGCAGGCAGACCCGTTATGGATGAAAGCATTCTGGGTGTCATCCCAAAACAGGAAGCCGTGGATGCGATCCTCAAGGAGATCCAAGACGCCGTGCCCAAAGTCACCGAGGATGAACTTAAAGACACAAGCAAGCGCCGGCTCACCGTAGAAAAAACCGGTAATGATGACCCCACGATACCGGTGGCGTAAAAAACAGAATTCCTTTTTTTTATCAGCACAGTTTCCGCAGTTTTTTTATCCGTTTGAAATCCTTATTTCAAAAACGTCCGTGTTCATTTACCAACTTCAGAACTTCTCAATTTTCAAGTTGAAAGAACAACCACCAAAAATTCGTATGAGCCAGATCTGGAAACGGGAGTGTCCATTTTTTGGCAGCAGCCACCCGCCCTTTAGGGCAGGAGGGGGTACCCCCACCTCCGGGCCACAAGAGGGGGGGTGGGGGGATCATGCTTTTAAAAAATTGGTCGGGGGTCAGGGTACCTCTCAATTTTGGGAGCGGGGGGGTACCCCCTTGCAAGAAAAGAGGCCCCTACCCCCCCAAGCCATCGGACGGCAAAATATGCCTTTAGAGGATAACTCCACGCGAAGCACAGGCTTTGGAAATGCAGGAATGGGGGGGTACCCCCACCTCCGGGCTACAAGAGGGGGGGTGGGGGGATCATGCTTTTAAAAAATTGGTCGGGGGTAGGGGTACCTCCCGTTTTTGGGAGCGGGGGTGCCACTCTAAGCTGGTGGAGGGGGGTACCCCCAATGGACGAGAATCTCTTCGGGAAGTCCTATTAAAAAATTCTGATGTTTTATAAAGGAGATCTTATAGAAATGCCAGACCTAATCTCAGGTTGCAGGTCAGATGGTGAAAAAATTAGTTCGCCATTCCGGGACTCCCTATACGTGAAAGGATAACCGGGAAATATATACCCTGCATTCCATAATCTAATACCGTTGTTTTCATGAAATGGGGGTCTCATGGATATCAGTAACCTGAAAAGCAACCCGCGTATCCGGGTCGGAATAATTCTGCTCGTTTTCATGGCGGTTGCCCTCATACTCCGGTTAATTCCTGCTTTTTTCACAGGAAATACCGGGTTCCTTTTTACTTATGACACAGACGGTTGGTATTCCCTGCGACAGATCGAAGTGATGGTGCACCATTTCCCACAGTATAACTGGTTTGACCCCATGACCGCATATCCTACCGGGAAATTTATTGACTGGGGGCCGCTGTATCCGCTCATTGCAGCAGTTCTCTGCCTGATCACCGGGGTGACATCGCAGGCAGCGATTGTTTCTGCGGCCGGCTGGGTTTCCCCGGTCATGGCCGCGCTCATGGTTCCGGTTGTGTACTATTTCGGCAAGACGATCCGGGACTGGCAGACCGGGATTGTTGCTGCCGGCCTTGTTGCTGTGATATCCTACCACTATTTCTTTCTCTCTTCGTATGGTCTGATCGGCCATCACATTGCTGAAGTTTTTATCAGCACGATATTTTTGCTACTTTATCTCTCCACCATTGTGTACTCCCGAAAACACGGGCTGGACTGGAAAAATCTTCGCACATTTTATGTGCTGATCCTGCTTGCCGGTTTTGTGGGAGTGTGCTGGTTCTGCGCGCTTCTTGCATCACCGACCGTGATCCTCATGCTTGTGGTGATCGGGATCTACACCCTCGTTCAGTGCATCCTGGATCAGTGGGCCGGCCGTTCATCCACAGACCTGCTGGTCACAAACGGGATCTTCCTTTCGCTCTCGGCTGTTTTAATCGTCCTTTTCGGGTTTCATGCGACCGGAATCTCAATCACGCAGTATTCACCCGGACTTGTGTATGTTCTCCTTGCACTGCTCGCTGAGACCGGTGTGCTCTTTTTCCTCTCCCAGGTATTTTGTGCGAAAAAAATCCCGTACCTGCTTAGCCTTGCAGTCCTTGGGATAGCAGGCTGTGGGGCAATCTTCCTGTACCCACCGTTTACCGGGATCGGACAACAGGCATTCACTCTCTTTTTTGGCTCCATGCAGTTTTCGGTGGGTGTTGTCGAGACACTTCCACTTACCCTGCCTGTAGCATGGGACTATTTCGGGTTTTCTCTTCTCCTTACCGGAGGCGGGTTTCTGGTTCTTGGATATTATATCACAAAAAAACCACAAACCGAATGGATCTTTCTTTTGATCTGGTCCGTCGTAATGATCCTTCTGACCCTCCGGTACCAGCGGTTTGACTATTACAGCACGGTCAACATCGTACTTTTAAGTGCCATCTGCATCACGGAGCCATTCCGGTGGCAGGATGTCAGTGTGAGTACAAAAATCTCATCCGCCGTATCCCGAATTGTCCCAACTTCTCCGACCGGGCCCGAGGTGGAAGATATCAAGGGAACAACATCCAGTTCTCCTGAACGTTCCGGCAAGAAAAAGAAAAAAAACCAATCCGGGGATGACCGAAATGCCACGGGGACATTTAAGGTATTTTGCCTGGCATTGGTCCTTCTCCTTACAGTAGTTCTTGTCGGCGTTTCCATCTACAAGGATCTCGATCTTGGATTTAGGACACCGGATCATGGACTGTCACCAGACTGGGTCGAATCAGTAACCTGGCTCGCAAATAACACACCGGTCACCGGTGTCGATTATTTCGGGGAGTACCAGTCTCCCGGATATTCCTACCCTGACGGGGCCTACGGTGTCATGGCATCGTGGGATGCCGGCCACTGGATTACCTTCTTTGCGCACCGGATCCCCATTACCAATCCGTTCCAGGACAACCTTGCCGGCAGTACCGGTGCTGCCGCATACTTCCTTGCACAAAACGAGTCCCAGGCAGATGCAATCCTTGCAGGACTCGGGGGTCGGTACGTTATTGTCGATTCAAACCTCGCTGTGGACACGTTCACGAACCTTGTCCCGTGGGCAGACGGCTCGACAGATATTTCGCCCTACATCTCATGGTTTATGCTCCCGGAACCCGGTAATACCAAAGTTCTCGACAAGGTCCACCGGTTTAATGAGGGGTATTTCCAGACCACGGTCTCGCGTCTCTACAACTTTGACGGCTCCATGACCACCCCCATGAATGCGGAATATATTCAATACAATATCCGGCAGGTGCCGACAGCGGGCGAATCTGCGGAGGATGTGAACGGTTACGCGCGGGTGATTTCAGTAGATGCGCCGGTTGACATTTCATCAGGAACAGGTAATCTCACGCTCATACGTGAGGGCCAGACACTATCAGCATCGAACTATGCTAACTTCTATTCCAGTCTCCCCTACGAGGCGGTTGCGACAGTCCCGGCCCTGAAACATTACCGGCTCATCCATGAATCTCCGGACAATGCGACTGCTGCTGCATTCCCGGAGTCGGACACGGTTACACTTCCCGGTATAAAATCGGTTAAAATTTTTGAATATGTCAAGGGGGCAGAGATCACCGGTGACGGGATTATTGAGGTCCCCGTAATTACCAACACGGGACGGACCTTTGTCTATCGGCAGGCAAGCGAGAAGGGGACGTTTATCGTTCCATATCCTGTGTCGGTTTCACCGTATGAAGTCAGGGCAACCGGGCTGTACCATATTCTCGGAACTGACCGGTACATCAACGTGACTGATAGCGATGTGATGCAGGGTAACCGGGTTTCCTGAATCAATCTTTTTTACTGTCATTTTTTTCGGAGGTCTTCTTCTGATTCTGTAATTTCGATCGGGTACAGGATTGCCGGCGCTTTTGGGAAATAACCTGATCGTTACGTTCGCGGATCCCTGTTTTTGATTCGGTCCCTTGTGCCCTTTTTTGCAATCACCGACCGGTAATACTCCTCACACTCTGCCGCAATGCGATCCCAGTCAAATGCTGCTGCCATGGAGAGACATGCCTCGCGCATCTCCTCATGGTGCGCAAGCGCTTCACGGATCTTATCTGCAAGATCCTCTGCTGAAGGGGACGAGAGAAAACCGGTTTTCTCCGTGATGAGTTCCCGGACCGCGTTTGCCGGGTGATCGACTGTGACCACCGGGAGCCCGCAAGCCAGTGCTTCGAGTGCGGTGATTCCAAATCCCTCCCGGGTTGACGGCAACACGAAGACACATGAGGATTTCATCCGCGTGATCAGGTCGTCGTGCCGCGCTTCAAAATCCCGGATACTGACCCGGTCAAGAAGTCCTTTTTCCCTGATGAGACCAAGGAGCGTTTCCCGTTCCGGCCCGTCCCCGATGATCAGGAGCCTAATCGCCGGTTGTTCTTTTGACAGGAGTGCGAACGCCCGGACCAATTGGTCTGCATGTTTTTCCTTTATCAAGCGCCCAGCAAAGATGATATCCGATCGGTCAGCTGCGGGGGGTATTGCGGAGATGCGACTTTGATCTACGCCATTGGGAATGATCACGATCGTTTTCAGGCCGCTCAATGGTGTGAGCTGTTCTGATGTGATCCTAGACACTGCAATCATGTGAGGGGTGAGCCTGGCAACAAGACGCTCGATATACTTGCCAAATGCTCCGCCCTGACCAAGGTACGTGTACCAGTAATCACCCCACACCTCGTGCCATGTGATGACAAGCGGGGTTCTCTTGATAAGGAAAATGAATTTTGCGGAGATGCATGAGAAAAAGGGGAACTGTTGGCAGTCAATAATATCAAACCGCCCCTTTCCCAGAGGATGGATGAGCCGGAGGCCGAAATTGATCGCTTCCCCCAAGGTCCTTTTACCCCCGGCATAGAGAGGACGTGCCGGACAGACCCCGTGCAGGATAATCCCCTCGCGGATAAGGATGTCATCGCCATTCCAGTATTTCATACCAAAGATATGGACCTCATGGCCCCGTCCTGTAAGACGCACGGCAAGTTCCCACACGCGTTTTTCCACGCCCCCTTTCACGTACGGGTAGATCGCATCATAGACAAACGCAATCTTCATTCGATCCGGTTCAGGCATGGCCGTTGTTCTCATTTAAGAGCATCATACTCTGGAAGACTGCAAAGAGGAAAACCTGGATGCCACTCACGATCAGGATAAGGGATATAATCGCTGTGGATATCTCAGATAGAAAACCAAACCCGACCGCGACCCAGTGGATGAGGATGTTGAGCCCGACAATTACTCCGGCAAAGAAAAGTGCGGCGCCCAGCACAAGGAACTTTTCCAGGTTGCTGTATTGCATTAGGTCAACGATGATCCCCGCCTTGGTCTCGTACCCGTGGACGACCGAGTAGGTCTTCATGAGAAAACCCGTCAGGATCACCTGCATGCCACCCATAACAAGAATCGCGCCCAAAATGAACGTGTGGAGGTGCGAGGATTCGACATCTCCTTGAAGGGCAAAAAATCCCATCAGCAGCAGACCGATAACAAAGAACAAGAACCCGGGTACTGCAACAAACGGGAGCGGCTTCATGAGCAGCACAAACCGGATGTGGCGCCAGCCATCGGCAAAACTGTGCAATTTTGAGGGGGTCACCCGGGGATAATAATCGATGGGCACTTCTGTAATTTTTATGCATTCCTTTGAAGCCATGACAAGCATCTCGGAAGCAAACTCCATTCCGACGGTCTTCAAGGGAAGCCGGTCGAGAGCCTCGCGGGTGATCGCGCGAAACCCGCTGTGCGTATCGGAATACTGGGTGTGGAAGATAAAGTTGAGCATCCAGGTGAGCAGGGGATTGCCTATATACTGGTGGAGAGCAGTCATTGATCCTGTGTGGATGATGCCTTTGAACCGGGAACCGACAACAAAATCCGCGCCCGTCTTCAGCGGGGCGATCATTTTGGGGATATCATAGAAATCATAGGTATTGTCTGAATCACCCATCACGATGTAGTGGCCCCGTGCCTCTGCAAAGCCGGCAAGGTATGCATTGCCGTACCCGCTCTTTTTCGGCCGGATGACACGGGCTCCGAGTGCGGCTGCTATTTGTGAGGTCTTATCTGTTGACGAATCTGCAACAATAATCTCGCCATCGATCGCATTTTTGGTAAATACTTCCTGTATTTTGCAGATGCATTCGCCGATCGTGCGCTCTTCGTCCAGCGCAGGAAGGACAACTGATACTTCAGGTACAGACTCCTTTTGGGGATGGGGCTCCATTGTTAATCCTTTGAAATTTTATGGGATGTATGAACATAATGGACATTTACAATCAATAAATCCATGGGAAAATCCTGTGGAACTTGAAGTGGGCAGGTAACACGAATATTCATGTGAGTTCAATGGTAAATATATACGATAGAATGGAATCCCGATTGACGGCATTTATTTGGGGGTTACCTCATCCGATCTTTTTAAATCTGCACAGGAAATGCGTATGAAGCGACTCTTGATTACCGGCATCAGCGGTTTTGTCGGGGGACATATTGTCTCCTATTTGGCAAACCATAAAAATGAGTTTGAGATCCACGGCATCAGCCGCTCAAAACCCGCATGGGATTTTATATCCCCTGCATCGGGACTGTTCAACTGCCATCATTTCCACCAGGCAGATTTGCTCGATATCCCACGGATCAAATCGCTCCTAGAAGAAATCCAGCCGGAGTATATCCTCCACATGGCTGCCCAGAGTTCTGTTGCAGAGAGCTGGAAGACACCGGTTTTCTCGTTCATGAACAACACGAATATCTTTTTAAATATTATTGATACGGTCCGGCAAAACGACAATGGGGCGCGTGTACTCTCTATAGGGTCATCGGAACAGTATGGGGTCGTCTCTGCCGCAGACCTCCCGTTAACTGAGGAGAGTCCCCAGCATCCGGCAAATCCCTATGCGGTGGCCCGTGTCGCTCAGGAACAACTGGCAAAAATTTATGCGGACGGTTACGGCCTTGATATTTGCTGCACGCGATCCTTTAACCACTGCGGTCCGGGCCAAAGTGACCGGTTCGTTGTGAGTGCAATCGCAAAGCAATTTGTCAAAATCGCTCACGGTCTCCAGGAACCGGTGATCCATATCGGGAACGGGTCTATCGTGCGTGATTTCGTTGATGTGCATGATGTCATTGCTGCCTACGAGATTCTCATTTCAAACGGGAAACGCGGCGAAGTCTATAACGTGTGCAGCGGTACGGGCCATACCATTGGGGAGATCGTGACCCTGCTTGCGGAGCTTAAGGGTATGAAGGTTGGGGTACACCAGGAACTTGCAGAGATCCGCCCAATCGACAATCCCAGGATCATCGGGAGCAACCAGAAGATCCGGCGCGATCTTGGCTGGAAGCCGGTGATCCCATTTGAACAGAGTCTCCTGTCCCTTTATGATTACTGGGATCACCGCATCAGTCAGGAATTATTGCTGGGGAAAAAATGACAGATATCACAGATCTGTGAATTCCCGACGTTTTGGAATTTACACGGGATTTTCCACAAAAAAAACGAGGAATTTTATCATGGCACACCAGAAAAAAGCACTGATCACCGGGCTCACCGGGCAGGACGGTTCCTATCTTGCCGAACTTCTCCTTTCAAAAGGATATGAGGTCCACGGTCTGATACGGAGGGCATCGACATTTAATACCGGGCGCATCGACAATATCTACGTGGACCCCCACGAACCGGGTGCCCAGCTCTTTCTCCATTATGGCGATCTCTCGGATTCCGAGCAGATTGCAAATATTATCTATAATATCAGGCCGGACGAGGTGTATCACCTTGGCGCCCAGAGCCACGTGCGGGTCAGCTTCGACAGTCCGGAATATACCGGGAATGTAACCGGGCTTGGCACTACACGTATCCTTGAATCGATCCGAAGAAGCGGGAACCCGATCCGGTTTTACCAGGCCTCTTCAAGCGAAATGTTTGGCGGGGCACAGCCCCCACAGAACGAAGAAACTGCGTTTGTCCCGAGAAGCCCGTACGCATGTGCGAAAGTCTACGCGTACTGGATGGTCCGCAATTACCGTGAAGGGTATGAGATGTTTGCGACAAACGGGATTCTCTTCAACCACGAGTCTCCCCGTCGGGGAGAAACGTTTGTGACCCGGAAGATCACCCGGGGGATCGCTGCGATTTTAGGAAAGAAAGCACAGTCCCTGTACCTGGGAAACCTTGATGCAAAACGGGACTGGGGATTCTCACCCGAGTATGTGGAAGCGATGTGGCGGATGCTCCAGGCCGAAATACCGGATGATTTTGTTATTGGGACCGGTGAAACGCATTCTGTACGGGAGTTCCTGGAGGCCACGTTTGCTTACGTGGATCTCGACATGGATAAGTACGTGAAGATTGATCCCAGGTATTTCCGGCCGACCGAGGTGGATGTACTCATCGGAGATGCAGGAAAAGCAGAACGCGTCCTTGGCTGGAAACCAGATGTGAAATTTGCCGATCTGGTCAAAATCATGCTGGACTCAGATATCCGTGCGGCGAGCCTTGAGGCGCCGGGCGAAGGGGATGCAATTATCGCAAAGAAATTCCCGCACAAGTGGTGGAAAGGCGATTAGTGAGCGTTTGGGTGAACCGGCCGTGAGAGTTGCGATCTTCCATGATTATTTCGGTGCGATTGGCGGGGGGGAGACCGTTGTTCTTGAGATGGCTAAGTGCTTGGGTGCTGATATAATCACAACCGATACTGATGCGGTGCACAAGATCGATCCATCGGTCCATGTCATCTCTCTTGGAAAAACGGTAAAATTCCCGCCGCTCAAACAAATTTCGGCTGCGGCCCGTTTCAGGCTCTGCGATTTTTCAAAAGAGTATGATTTCTTTATTTTTACCGGGAACTGGAGCCACATGGCCTCATTCCGGCATCGTCCCAACCTCTGGTACTGCTATACGCCGGTCCGGGCATTCTATGATCTCTATCCGACATTTATTTCCCGGCAGGGATCGGTCACCCGGCTGTTGTTCCGCACCTGGGTATTTTTTCACAAAATAATTGACCAGCGCTCCGTGCGGCACATTGACCGGATCATTGCGATCTCAAAAAATGTGCAGGGCCGGGTCCGCGAGTTTCACAACCGGGAGGCTGGTCTTATTTATCCCCCGGTTGATATGGCCCGGTACCGGTGCACGGAGTACGGGGATTTCTGGCTCTCGGTAAACCGGCTTTACCCGGAAAAAAGGATCGATCTCCAGGTGGAAGCGTTCCGAAAGATACCTGAAGAGCGGCTGGTTATCGTAGGTGGGTATGCCAAAGGGGATCATGCTGCAGCGTACGCGGAGAAGATTGGTCGGAACCTGCCCGGGAATGTTACGCTTCTTGGGGAAGTAAACGGGGATGAACTTGTCGATCTGTATGCCCGGTGCCGGGGACACATCTGTACCGCACTTGATGAGGATTACGGGCTTACTCCCCTGGAGGCGATGGCGAGTGGTAAGCCGGTGGTTGCCATTGATGAAGGAGGATACCGTGAAACGGTGACCCCAGAAACCGGGATGCTTGTAAAACCGGATTCGGATTCAATTGTTTCTGCTGTCAGGGAAATCACCCGGAATCCGGAACGGTACCGCACAGCCTGCGAGGCGCGGGCCCGGGAGTTTGATATAGCCGGGTTCCGGGAGCACGTGAGACGTGCGGTTTTTAGGCCGGTCTCCTGATCCGTAGGGAACAGGATGTGGCTGAACCGGGAGTTATTGCCCGGATTTCCCAGCTCATGATCACCTTATCCTGAAGGTGCAGGGTTGATTATTGCTCCACAATCAATGAGAAAGTTAGAAAACAGTTCAATGTAAAAGGTCAGTACTACAAATTCAAGAGAGTAACACTGCCACCGGGAGCGCGATCGTGAATTTCAGCCTGATTCTTGAACTTGCCAAACGTGATTTTATCGAGCGGTATTCTGGTTCGGCACTTGGTTTTGTCTGGTCATTTATCTATCCCTTGATTAACATCCTTATCTATATGGTCATCTTCGGGAGCCTTATGGGTGCGCGGCTGCAAGGCATGACCTCGATCTGGGGATACGGGGTCTACTTGGTTGCCGGTCTAATTCCCTGGACAGCGTTTGCAAACACGGTTACAAGGGCCTCCACGGTGTTTCTCGATAAGAAAAATATCATTGCAAAGATCCATGTGGATCTTCCCACCCTCCCGCTCTTTATTGTGATATCGGAATCCATCACATTCGTGGTCACGCTCGTCATCTTTCTTGCGATTCTTCTTATTGCCGGGGTTTCCCTCTCATGGTACCTGGCGCTGATCCCGGTCCTGTACCTTATTCAGCAAGTGTTTGCCTATGCTCTTGGATTTTTTTTCGCAATGTTTGTGGTATTCCTTCGGGATCTCAAAGAGGTGGTTGCCCTCGCATTCCAGATCTGGTTCTGGATGACACCCATCGTTTACGTTTTTGATATTCTTCCTACCGTGGTACAGAATGTTTTGTACTGGAACCCAATGCTTGCCGTAGTGTCGGCATATCATGATATTTTTGTTTACCAGCGAATTCCCTCATTTGGATTCCTCTTGATGGTCCTTATCGCGAGTATTGCCCTGATCGTTGTGGATTATATAATATTCAAAAAACTCGAGAAGGATATCCGCGATTTCATCTGATCTTGTCATGCCTGCGGAAATACTCTTTTTTTTTCAAGAGAAAGTCCGGCGTTTTTGTTCTGTTTAACACGTGGGATTCTCTAAAAAAAGCAAAAGAACGGGATTATTCCGCCGGCGCACCCGGCCCGTCTGTCACTGTTTCCCCGTCTCGTCCGGCATTTCCGCAGGCGCCGGCTCGAACCCGTTTGCCGTTTCTGGAGACGGTTCAGTCTTGGCCGGCCCGTTGCCTTTGCCCCGGCCAAATGCACTGATAATCTCACCGTAATATAACTGGAACAGTTCATCGGCAAACGTCCCGAGCCGGGGAATGAGTGTAAAGAGGCCGTACGCGATCAGGATCAGGATAACAAGGGCGAGCATCTCCGCAATCACGTTGTGCGCCCAGAAGAAGCTCTCGTACCCGATCTCACCGTTCCCGGCAATGTCAGGCCAGTAAGGGAACCACTGGCTGGTGTAGGCCATGATCACAAAGACGTTCCGTAACAGGTTAAGAATGTAGATGGTCGGGGCGACGAGAAGGACCGCATACAGTTTCTGCCGGAACGTTGTCGGCACTGCAGCGGCAACCCCGAGCATGATCGCGATGCTCTGGATGCCGGTGCAGGCAAGGATGATCTCAACCCGGAAGCCGTGCTGTGCGATAATGTTCCACGCGTCAAGGCTCACCGGGTAGTTAAGGATCTGAAGCAGCCAGACAACCTGGCCCACGACCATTGAAATGAGCCAGTTCCCGACCACGGGCAGGTACTCAAACGGCGCGTAGATAAGGAATGCTACGGCGGCGGCCCGTGACAGGTGCAGAACCCGTATGTCATCAACGAGCAGGTATTTCGTCGTGATAAACAGGAACGGCACTGAAAGCACCGCCATAACGGGGTAGAGGAAATTGTTCTCGGCAAAATATTCTGGCAGCGTCGCAAAGAGAAAGAGGACGATAAAGACCCAGCCGGTGATCGCTGCGTATTTCCGGTGGCGACCGGGTATCAGGAATGCCAGAAATCCAATACAGGATATCAGGACGAGATACTCGATCATCATAGATGTATTTACGCTTAATCAAAAAAAGGATTCTCTAATACCGAGACTCTCCAATTAGCTCAAACTAACCGATTACTAATTTGATGGCACTATCGGCGACATTTACCGGCGTGACCGGGAAAAGGATAGTCAAATCTAATGGCAGGACGCGGTAAAATACGACACGGACGTATTATCCATGCCCGGACATATTCACATCTCACCGCACATCGAAAAGAAACTTCGTGTGCTTCTGGATGCGGAATAAAAAAATCCCGACCGATATTTTTTGGCCGGAAGAGAAATGTGGCTGGTTGAAACGTTTTTTTTTTAACAGGAGCGGGGGTGGAAGATCCCGCCATCCTGAATTTTTAGTTTGCTGCATCTGTTGGGCAGTAGACAAGCAATTTTTAGTGTGTTATGTCTCGATATCACCCGTCCGGATCCGTATGGATTTCTCGACTGGCACAACGAAGATCTTCCCGTCACCGATCTTTCCAGTCCGTGCGGCCCCGGTCAGGGTCGCGACCAGATCATCGACATCCTTGTCACGGATAACGATCTCAAGTTTGACTTTGGGCAGGAGATCGACGGTCATCTTGCCGCCGCGGTACTCTAAGGAGATCCCCTTCTGCTCGCCCCGGCCTTTAACCTCCGTGATAGTCATGCCGACATAGCCTTTGTCTTCAAGCGCTTTTTTCACGAACTCGAATCGTTCGGGTTTGATGATTGCTGTGATCATTTTCATGGTAATCACCCGTTCTTCTTAAGCCCGCTCACCATGCTGGGAGATGTCGAGCCCGACATATTCCTCTTCTTCACTCACCCGCAGTCCGATTGTTTTGTCCACAATAATCGCAAGGATATACGTGACCACGAACGCGTAGATGACAGCTGCACCGGCCCCTACAATCTGGGCGATGAACTGGTGGGTATTCCCTTCGAGAAGTCCCGAGTAGCCGTTGACTGCGGCGGATGCAAAGATACCGGTTGCGATTGCACCCCAGAGGCCGCCCATACCGTGGACTGCCCATGCATCGAGGCTTTCATCAATGCCTTTGCCCTGTCTCCAGAGCATGATACCGTAGCAGAGTGCGCCGGCCACTACACCAATCACGATCGAAGCGAGTGGGGTTACGAACCCGGCACCCGGCGTGATAGCGACAAGACCTGCCACTGCACCGGAAACAAACCCGAGCGAACTCGGCTTGCCGCCGTGTGCCCATGAGACGAGGAGCCAAGTCATTGCTGCGGCTGCTGCCGCCGTGTTAGTGGTGACAAAGGCACTCACCGCGAGGCCGTTTGCTGCAATGGCGCTTCCCGAGTTAAACCCGAACCAGCCGAACCAGAGGAGCACAGCACCAAGGATCGACCACGGGATATTGGCCGGTTCCATCGCGTACTTGCCAAATCCGACACGTTTCCCAATCACGAGCGCAAGCGCAAGCGCTGCAAACCCTGAACTGATATGAACGACAGTGCCGCCGGCGAAATCGATCGAGCCGAACTGTGCTGTCCAGCCGCCGCCCCATACCCAGTGAGCGAGCGGGTCATAGACGATCGTTGTCCAGAGCAGTGCAAAGACAAGGTACGCACTGAACTTGATACGCTCGGCAAAACCGGACGTGACGATCGCCATCGTAACCGTTGCAAACACGAGCTGGAATACCATGTAGAGCAACCCGGGTATTGCCGTGCTGTACGGACCAGGGTCCATACCTACACCGTTTAAGCCGAGGTACTGCAGGTTACCGATAAATCCTCCCACGTCAGGGCCAAACGCAAGCGAGTACCCGATCAGCACCCACTGGATGCTTACGAGGGCAAAGGCCACAAACGAGAGAGTGATCATGTCGATAAAGTTTTTCTTCCGTACAAGACCGCCATAGAAGAACCCGACTCCCGGCGTCATGATCATGACAAGCGCCGTTGAGGCGAGTACCCATGCAATTGCTCCAGAATCCATAACCATTTAATTCACCTGATAAGATCAATGCTGCTTTTATGCCATACCCCATATAATTTTTCGGATATACGGGCGAACATAGGATCATTCCCCCGGAACTGTAATGTACCAAAAGACCCGTGAGTGGTTCCGGATGAGAAGTCCGGTTCTCGTCGTGTGATCTGGTTTTTCTGCATCATTTCAGGTCCTTGGATTAACTAATGTTCACTAAGATTGTAGGAAGGAAGTTCTATTCCTACGTTTATAAATTTTATTGTTTGGTCTTCCCCTTGCTAAGGAAACAGAACACACATATTGTCCAGATTACCTGCCTTGAGAAAACGCGCACGAACAAAAAATAAAGGTACTAAAAAAACCCGCATGAAGACAAAGACTTCTCACCAAAGCAATGAAAATTTTGCACTCCAAACTCGAATTTCCATTTGCCGGCTCCATCGTCTGAAGTTTTCAAAATTTTCATGACAAAAGGCAGGATGCTACCACAGTGATAAAAAAAGATTACCGACCGGTGTTAGTTGTCAGCCGGACTTTCACGGTATCCTTGTCCTGCTGTTCGGTCTCAAGGGTATAGCCCCGGCGTTCCGCCTCGACTTCTATCCACGGGGGAACATGGCTGCATACGATATCGAGGACGAGAAAGCCCCCGCTCTGGATAAACTGCTGGAGGACCTGCTTGCTCGACATGTCCGGCCGTTTTCCCTGGACGTCCTTTATCGAGATAAAGAAGTTCCCCGGGGTTTTTTCTTTGGGCCGGGGGATATCGGCTGCTACGGGTTTTATGGCCGGGACCTTTGCCTTTTCCTCATCGGCCCAGACTGAATCGAGGAACTCATAGGGTTTCCCGGCAATCTCCCAGAGCGTGCACCCTGCTTTTTCCAGTTCGAAGTACAGGGCCCCGCTTGCCGACCGGGTCACCAGGACCCGGCAGTCACCAAGGAATGCAGCAATGCCGGCAGCTGCCGTGCGCATCCCTTTGAGGCCCTGCGACGGATCGAGAGCAACAGGCATCCCACGTACCCGGGACCAGGTACCGGCGCTGCGGCCAAATACCTCAAGCGTCCCCGGGTCACCCAGCCTTCCCGTTGTCCCGTCATCTCCAAGGATGACTGCGATCTCTTCTGCCATTCGTACGTTCCATTTTTACTTTTTTTATATCGCCAGCCGTTCAACGATTTTGCCGCCCTCGATGTGTTCGTCCATGATCTCGGTCACATCGTCGGGCGTCACGGCGCCATACCAGACATTGTCCGGGTACACGACAACAATCGGTCCCTTGTCGCAGATCCCAAAGCAGCCGGTGTTTGAGAGGAAAACTTCCCCGCCGCAATCCCGTTCTTCGATCTCTTCCATGAAGCGCGACATGATATCAACGCCCTCTTTTGAGTGGCAGAATCCTTTCTGCTGCCCGTTCGCACGGGAGCTGGTACAGACAAAGATGTGGTGTTTTGGTTTTTGCATGGTCTTACATCCCCTCCGGGGTACAGAACTGTTGTTTGATCTTCTGGCGGTACGTGGCGTATTTGTGGGAAAGAAGCGTGTTGGTGAAACTGTCGAGGAACGCTAAGGTGCCCCGGTAGCCCGCGGACAGGATCCTCTGGCCACCCATACGGTCGTGGATGGGATACCCGATACGAAGGAGCGGGATGTCGTGGCGCCCGGAAAGCATTTTTCCTCCCGAATGGCCGATCGCGATATTTGCCCCGGCCCGGATCGCGGCGTCCTCAATTGCCGCAAAGTCCGCTTCCTCGATGAGCACCGGGGGAGCGTCCGCGTCTGCAATGACGGGCTCCAGCCGTTTTGCAAGCAGGCTGTATTTCGAACCGGTCGCGATGACGGCCGGCATTGCACCGTTCTCGGCCAACACTGACGTGAGCGCGTACACGAGCTCAGGTTCGCCATACACGACCGGCACGCCGTCCGCATCGTACTTGTGTGCATCGGCCATGGCATCCATGAGCCACCCGCGCTCGATCACAAGCTCGTCCGGTACCGGGTTCCCGCTGATGGTATGAAGGGCCTCCATGAAGAGATCCGTATTTTTCAGGCCGATGGGAAGCGGGAGGTTTATGAGCGGGACATGGTACTCATCCTCAAGATATTTCCCGGGCGAAAGACTGTCCGGGCAGGTCGAGCCAAACTGGATCGTGACAGGCGCACCCGCCATCTCCGCAATCGCTGCGGTCGGGGTTCCCCCGGTCGGGATCTTCTGGTACTTCCCGCCAAACGGGCGGTCGAGCGTCATGGAGATATCCGGGAGCAGCGTGTACTCAATGCCCATGAGGCCAAGGATCCGTTTGATCTCCCGCAGATCGGCCGGGCTGATGTTGGGTACTATCACGTTAATACGCCGGTGGGACTGCGCGGGACGTGCATAGTAGGCAACAATCCCCCGTACAGCGGCCCAGTAGCCTTCGGCATGCGTGCCGCTGTAACTGGGTGTCGGAACCGGGACAATATCGATCCCGGCAATTTTTTTCTCTTCGATATAGGACTTAACGATCCGGTCGATATCCTCACCCATCGTCTCGGCAAGGCAGGTGGTCAGCACGCCGAGAACTTTTGGCTGGTACACCCGAATCACATTGTCCATGGCTTTTTTGAGGTTAGCCTCCCCTCCATGAATCGTCTGTTTCTCGTTTAAGGAGGATGAGGCAATGTCAACCGGCTCATTGAAGTGCTCGACATTAAAGAGCCGCATGTACGTGCTGCAGCCCTGCGAGCCGTGGATGAGCACCATCGCGTTCTCGATCCCTTTAAACGCGACAACACCACCTATGGGCATGCACATGGTACACTGGTTCTCGCTTACCTCTTTGACGCGCCCCGGTGCCGGGGCAGGGGCGGCTGCTTCACTGGCCATGGGCACTGCCTCCCGGGACCGGTGTCCGCAGCGATTTCCAGACCGGCGAACAGGTGGTCAGACAGACCTCGCGGGCAAACCGCACCGCACCGTCAAATCCGGCAAGCCCGTCTTTCCGGTCATGGTTGTGATCGACAAAGCCGATCCCGAGTTTGTAGGCAAGGAACCGTTCCTTGACACCGCCGATCATGACATCGACATGTTTTTCCAGGAGGAATTTTTCCAGTTCCGCCGGGTTTGCATCGTCGATGATGATTGTTCCTTCAGAAAGGATCCGGCTCATGCTCTCGTACTCGTCGACATTTCCGGTCTGGGTGCCGGAGAGGACGATCTCCATCCCGAGTCCGCGGAGCTGGCGGATGATCGCAATAGCCTTGTAGGCACCGCCCAGGTAGATCGCGGCGCGTTTGCCCCGGAGTTTGTTACGATATTTCTCGATCTCGGGCCGGATACGGGCCATCTCCCGGGCAATCAGCGCCTCGGTCCGTTCCGTGATCGTGGGATCATCGTAGAATGCGGCGATCTTTTTCAGGCTCTCGGCCGTGTTCTCGGGCCCGAAGAAGTTCACGTCCATATAGGGTGTCCCGAACGTGCGTTCGAGGTTTGTCGCCACCCAGTGCATGGAGCCCGTACACTGTACAAGGTTGAGGCACGAGGACGGCGCCTTTTTTAGCGCTGCAACCGAGGAGTCACCGGTGAATGCCACGTTGATCTCAATGCCCATCTCGGCAAGGTAGCGGCGGGCAAGCCACATCTCGCCGGCAAGGTTGTACTCCCCAAGGAAGTTGACCTTCCGGTTCTTCTCGATGATCTCGCCCTCTTTTGGCCGGATCAGTTTGAGCAGGGCTTCAGCCGCCGCACGGTATCCGACAACCTTGTTGCCTGAGATAAACCCGCTCGACTCGACCGGAATCACCTCGGTATGGTGCCGGGCGGATGCTGCTTTACAGACGGCAACAATGTCGTCGCCGATCATACCGGAGACGCATGTGGCATAGACAAAGATGGCGGGGGGGTGGTATTTCTCCACCACTTCGTCAATACACGCCGCCAGTTTCTTCTCGCCGCCAAAGATGACGTCTTTTTCTTTCATGTCTGTCGAAAAGCTGGTCCGGAAGAGTTCCGAACCGCTTGAGAGGCTTCCGCGGATGTCCATTGTATAGGTTGCACAGCCGATCGGGCCGTGGACCAGGTGGACGGCGTCGGTCACCGGGTTTAAGACCACCCGGGCCCCGCAGAAGACACAGGCCCGCTGGCTGACCGAGCCGGCAAGGCTATCGGTGGTGCAGTGGATGCGCGAGCGGCTTTTTCCCGCGGTCAGGATGGAGTCCTGGCGCTCAGCGATACACGCGGTCGCAGCCGGCGAAAGCGTGCATGATTCTTCCATAGTGAATAGTCACCTCCTTTTTGTTCTGTTCACAGATTTTTTTCTCACAGGACCAGTTCGAAATCTTCGTCAAGGGCGTCGCGGTCGCGGCGTTCGAGAAGCGCATCGCTGATCTGCTCGATCAGGCGCAGGCAGCCCCGGTAGCCGACCACCGGCATGAGCGGGTGCACGGCCCGGTCAAGGATCGGAAAGCCGAACCGGACAAGGGGGATATCCTCTTTTCGCGCGATGTACTTCCCGTAGGTTGTCCCGATCATGAGATCGACTTTTTCTTCCCGGATCCACTCGTGGAGCTCGAAGAGGTCTCCTTCGGCTTTGACTTTGCTTCCGGTGATCCCGGCCTCGTCCAGCATCTTCTGGACCGTTGCCTCGAACTCTTTTCCCGGCGTCCCGGTAAGGACATACTTCGGGACCATACCCATCGTTATCGCAAACTCGGTCATGGCGATCACATGATCGGGATCGCCGAAGATCGCGACGGTCTTTCCCTGGTAGTGGAAGTGCGTGTCGATCAGCGTGTCGATGACCTGGCCGCGTTCGATGGCGATCTCTTTGGGGATCTCGACGCCGAACCAGTCTTTCAACGCCATGACGAAATCGTCAGTGGCTTTGAGGCCGATCGGGAGTTTTAACGGGATACCGGTGACACCGCATTTCTCCTGGAGGAGATCGGCTGCCGCATTCGATGCAAACGCACCAAGGGCAAGGGTGACTTCGGAGTTGCCCGAATCCCGGATCTCGGCAACGGTCGCGCCGCCGTCGGGGTACATCTGGTACTTGCTGGTGAGCGGTGCGTCAAGGACACCGGAGGTGTCCGGGAACATGACGAGCTTGATCCCGAGGGCCGTGACGATCCGCCGGATCTCGCGCATGTCGCCGGGGTTGACAAAACCCGGGATGACATTGACCTGCTCTTTCTTGGTCTCGCCTTCGGCCACTGCCAGGTACGCGACCATCGATTTGCACATGTTGGAGAAACCCGTGATGTGCGAGCCGACGTAACTGGGGGTGTTTGTGTGGATGACGATCTTTCCTTCGGGGATCTCGCACTGTTTGATGATGTTTGGGACATCGTCCCCGATCGTTTCCGACAGGCAGGTCGTGTGGACCGCGATGATGTCCGGGTTGTAGATCTTAAAGATATTTTTGACGGAGGTTTTCAGGTTGCTTGCCCCGCCAAAGACCGATGCCCCTTCGGTAAACGAACTTGAGGAGGCAAGCACCTGGTCGCGGAAATGCCGGGTGAGGTGCATACGGTGGTAGGCGCAGCAGCCCTGTGAGCCGTGGCTGTGCGGAAGGCACCCGTGGATCCCGAGGGCTGCATACATGGCCCCGATCGGCTGGCAGGTTTTTGCCGGGTTGATCTTACCTACAGTGTGTTCGATTTTTCCTTCGGGCACGCATTCAAGCATGGGTCGCACCTTCCTGTTTTTCTGCATCGGGTTCTTCTTTTCGTTCCCAGGGCGGCACAATCATCTTCCAGGCCGGGGTCGACAAAGCATGGGTGACATCGCGGGCGAAGTTGATCGCGCCGTTGTACCCGGCATAGGGCCCGGCATAATCGTACGAGTGCATCTGTTTTGCCGGGATGCCCATTTTCTCTGCAATGTACTTGTCGCGGACGCCGGTGAAGATCAGATCGGGTTTGAGTTTTTTAATGAGCTCCTCAAGCTCGTAGTGATTGCAGTCATCGATCATGATGTCCCCGTTTTTCATGTCCGGGTACATCCCTTCGTAGTAGTTGAGCGGGACCTCTTTTTTCAGGGCCTCAAACTGCTCTTTTGAGAGACTGAGATACTCGTTTCCTTCCCTGAACAGTTTCTCGTCGGGCTTGAGGTGAAGTTCGGGAATGTTTTTGGAATCCGCATCGCTTTTGATGGTCGGGATGACCTGCCGGCCTTCGTAATCGTCGCGGTGGGCAAATTCGTAGCCGGCAACGACGACCTCCATGCCGAGATCTTTTAACAGGTGCTGGTAGTGGTGGCTGCGGGACCCGCCGACAAAGGCAAATGCTTTTTTGCCCAGGCAGATCTTCCTGAACTGTTCGAGCGCCGGTTCGATCCGGGCGGTCTCCCGTGCAATGACGTCCTCGGTCTGCTTCTCAAGTTCGGGATCGTTGAAACATTTTGCCATCTGGCGCAGGGATTCGTTTGTTGCTTCGATACCGACAAAGTTGACCTTGAGCCACGGAATACCGTACCTGGTCTCCATCATCTCGGCGATGTAGTTGATCGACCGGTGACACTGGACGAGGTTTAAGTCTGCAAGGTGGAGGTTCTTGATATCCTCGTAACTTGCATCGCCGGTCATTACGCAGTTGACCGTGTAGCCGCAGTCTTTTAGGATGCGCTCCTGCTCCCAGCCGTCCCCGCCGATGTTGTACTCGCCAAGGATGTTTATCACGTGTTTTCCGGGTTTCCTCTCGTTTCCCTTCCCGATCACGTTCTGCATGATGTTGTTGTTCGCGATGTGGTGGCCTGCCGACTGGCTGACCCCTTTGTAGCCTTCGCAGGCGTACGCAAGAACCTGGATCCCGTGGCGTTCCGTTGCCGCTTTTGCAACCGCACCGATATCATCGCCGATGAGCCCGATGGGGCAGGTCGAACAGATATTGATGGCCCGGGGGTGGAATGCAGCGACGAGTTCGTCGATCATCTTCGCGAGTTTCTTGTCCCCGCCAAAGACGATATCCGGTTCCTGCATGTCGGTGGTAAAGCAGAGCTGCGAATAGATCTTGTCTTTTGGCGTTGTGCTGTCAGCCCGTGCCTTATTCCGCCGCGTTCCCCAGCTGTAGTACCCGCAGCCGACCGGGCCGTGGGTGATGGTGATCATATCCTTGATCGGCGCAACGACCACGCCTTTGCAGCCGGCATAAGCGCAGCCCCGCTGGGAGATGATACCCGGGATCGTACGCGTGTTTGCCTCAATCTGGGGACAGGCCTCGTCCGCCTTAGATTTGATGACAATATGTTTTTTCCGGTTTTTCTTCACCGTTTCCGGATACTGCGTGTAGATCTCTTCCAGTGTTGTATCCATTCCGTCCATGTGTCCCGTACCTCCTTTACCAGATGGCGGCCTCTCCGGTCTCTCCGGTGCGGACCCTGACCGCATCGTACACCGGCAGGACAAAGATCGTCCCGTCACCGATTCCGTGCTCTGTCTTGTTGGCTTTTGTGATCGCCTCGACTATCCGCGGGACATCCTCGTCATGCGCGAGGATCGTAAAGAGACGCCGGGGGAAGAACCGCGATCCGTCAAGAAATGACGTGACCTGTTTTTCCGTCTCCGATGAATCGCTGAAGTCGTCTGCTCCCATCGAGAGGAGTTTCTGCCGGCACTCTTCGAGAACGCCGGGGTCCGTGATGAGCTTCCCGCGCCCGAGCACCTTTACCGCGGTAAAGCCGGCAACGCCGGTTTCAACAAGGGCTTTTTTGGTGGCGCCGGTCTTTTTCATCCGGACAATGGCCATGATCTCTTTCATTGCCAGTTCCCCCTTTCTTAAAGTCCTTTGGTGTTTCTTGAGATGGTGTAGACTTCGTCCACCGGGCTCACGAAGATCTTCCCATCGCCGAACGTTCCGTTTGCCCCGGTCCGCCCGGTCTCGAGCACGATCTTTACAACCCTGTCCTTCTCCTCATCGGGAATGACCATGAGGATGAGGACCTTTGGGATCTCATCGTACACCATCCCGCCGATCCTGATCCCCTTCTGCTTGCCCCGGCCGACCACATCCACCATGGTCGCCGCGTTAAATCCCGCTGCGGAAAGGTTTGCAAGGACTTCATCTTTCTTTTCCGGTCGTACTATTGCCCTCATAAGTAACATTGTTCCAGCCTCGTTTTCGTCAGTCTGTTTTTGTAAACCTGCGGTTTTTCCCACTTTTTTTTAAAGGGCATCCATGAACCCGTGCTGCATCATGAGTTCTTCAAGCCGGTCCTGGGTCATCGGTTTTGGGATGACGAACATCTTGTTCTCGTCAATGGCCTTTGCCAGGTTCCGGTACTCGTTTGCCTGGTTTGACGTGGGGTCGAAGTCGATGACCGTCTTCTTGTTGATCTCGGCACGCTGGACAAGGTTGTCACGCGGGACAAAGTAGATGAGCTGCGACCCGAGTTCCTTTGCAAATGCCTCAAGGAGGGGCCGTTCGTTGTCGACCTTGCGGCTGTTGCAGATGATGCCGCCGAGCCGGACTTTGCCGTTTACCGCGTATTTCTGGATCCCTTTCGCGATGTTATTTGCCGCATACAGGGCCATGAGTTCCCCGGACGCGACGATATAGATCTCTTCGGCTTTTCCTTCCCGGATCGGCATCGCAAATCCCCCGCAGACCACATCCCCCAGCACATCGTAGAAGACATAGTTGAGATCATCGGTGTACGCCCCGAGTGATTCGAGCATGTTAATAGCGGTAATGATCCCGCGGCCGGCACACCCGACACCGGGTTCTGGTCCACCGGATTCCACACACATCGTATTCTTGAACCCGGGTTTTAAGATCGCATCGAGCTCGATATCGTCTCCTTCGTCCCTGAGCGTATCAAGCACGGTCTTCTGGCAGAGCCCGTGCAGCAAAAGCCGGGTTGAATCCGCTTTTGGATCGCAGCCGACGACCATGATCTTCTTTCCGGCTTCTGCAAGTGCTGCGACCGTGTTCTGGGTTGTGGTCGATTTGCCGATACCGCCTTTTCCGTAAATTGCTACCTGTCGTTTCATCAAAAAGCCTCTTTTCGTTCGGTTCCACTATTTTTTCGTGAAATTATTCCCGGGCCCTGGACCTGCATGGTCGCATGAGTCCGGTATCCGCCATCCGTTTAGTGCAGGAGATCCCCAAGAGATCGTTCTTTATCGTGCAGGGATCTTTTTTAGGAACGAATCGGGATACTTTTCATCCCTGTTCCCACTGCCTGCCGCATCCAATTCCCGGTTCGGGACTTTTGGCTTTGCATGCAACTGATGCCTGCCGGGACAATTGTTCCGGTTTTTAAGCCTCTGTGTCATTCCGCCCAGGATTAGATCGGCAGCTTCAGATTGTACAATGCAGCAAACGGGCGGGACAGACAATGCCTCCCTGCCCGAAGATGTTGCATCGCAGCCAGCCGCCGGTCTCCCGGTGTCGCCTCTGACGCATGTGTTGGTTGTCGCATCTTTCCTCCTGTTACACAGTACCATGGGTTTCACAAATATTTATATGTATTAGTAGGAAAATTCCTTCCATCTTGGTTTAGTACAAATACTGATCAAATATACCGGGAAAAAACAGCATAAGTGTCTTTGATGACGATGGCGCAGGGAAACAACCCAACCGGATGTCCCGATAACCAATTATCGATTCCAAGAAAAAGAGAATGCCCGGACCTGTTCATAAGATCGTTCTTATCCAGGCGATTGACAGGATTTGGATTGGATTGTTTTGCACCATCCATGATCCTAGGGATGCCATTAGAGCCTGACGGGATTATTGGGAGAGTGGCGTGAACTTAAAAAAAGGGAGACTGCCTTCCCGCCTACATTTCGCAGGACTCCCTCACGAAATAATAATTTCTAAACGATGGCCCCATAACATTGAGGATATCCAGCGTTTCGTCCTCCAGATTAACGATAAACCGTTTGCTTTGAGAATTCACGGAGAGAATAACTTCAGCCGGTCTCATAAAGACAGTAAAGATCCATTTCATGGTAGGATTCTGAACCGGTTTCTTCAACTGGTTTTTGACCGTCGCCCCGGACTCTTTGAGTTTGGCGCGGAGGAACCATTCAGCAGCAGCATAAACAAACAAGCAGAGTACCATGAGCATGGATAAGGCTTCGATACGGCTTTCTTTCTTCAAAAACACTTCAGCGACCCGGAAACTCTTGTCCTTGAGAAACCGGAATCCGCGCTCAACGGATTGCTGACCTTTGTAGTATTTCAGGATAGTATCGGCATCAAGATCCACGTCGTTCGTTGCCAGAACAAACCGGCCAAGACAGCGTTTTTCCCGTTCGATAACTTCAGGAATGACTTCTAACGGAGAATCGAATGAAAAAACGGTTTCAACGATGTCCTCTTTACGTGGACGACCCCGTTTTTTATTGGTTTTCTTTTGAGAAGTTGTGATCCGGATACCATCAGGACGCAGGAAGGGATGGTCAGCAAACCAGCGTTCAGCCGCCCGGCGAGCATCCGGTTCACATGCGAACGGTTTTGCCTTGAGTTTTTTCAAAGATTTCCGAGCAAGTTCAATACGTTTCTTCAGGTTTCGCTCAAAGGTTTTTTCCTGGCGCTGTCGGCCTTTTTCCGAAGAGACCAGCACCCATTTCTGAGGGATTTCCCCATAATCCATCACGCATTCGTGAAATGAATATCCTGGATCCTGTCCCGGCACCATCGGAATTTCGGCAGATAGAAGAGATTTTGCCGGTGATAGTGTCGCCGGTACGTGACTTATCCAGAACGTATGCCGACCCAGAGTTTGGAGGTTCTTCTCGGTATAAAACGCGCTGTCCGCGATATAATAAGCCCGGTCCTTCAAATTGAGATTTTGTCGTACTTTCAGGATCGTTTCAAGGAGTATTTTCTTATCCGATTCATTGCCGGAATACGGCTGGGTGAACAGAGGTATGCCATGTTGATTGGATACCATGCTCATGACAAACTGCTTGAGATCATCCCGGTGATCTTTGCTGTGGCCATAGGTTATCCGGATGGTGCGAAAGTCTACCTCGTCTTCATCTTCATAGTCTCCATAGACGCTGAAACTGGTGGTATCTGCGTGGAGTAAATGGGTGCCGAACTTGAATTTTTTCATTACTTCCATGACGATCTTGTTGAAGAGATCGGTGGAGCCATACTCGTAGATGCGATCCAATGTCCGTAGGAGAACGTCATCGTTGAGATGCTCTGGCGTAACTCCGGGGCCGAATAACTGTTCGGTTGCGAGATTGCTGAAAAACCGGGAAAAATATACAGCCGGCGTTCGTTGAATCCTAATCCGTTCAGGAGCATTGCCTTGATTATGGCTGAATGCGGGAGGACATGGTTCCGGGTCTTGGGTAATGCTTCGTCGATAATCCCGGTGATACCGAGTTCATCGATCATTCCGGCAACAAGCCCCAAATGTCCTATTTGCTTCGACGTAAAATTCTGTGAGGTTAATCCAGAAAAATCTGGCATATTTTGCTTATTGCTGTACTAAGATATATTTCTAAGTATTGAGGGTATTCCCATGATTCGGAAATCTTCCTGCGAAAGGTCGGTTCCCGTTTTATTTTTTAGAATTTATCCTAAAAAATAACAGGGATTTGTCATGAAAATTTTGAAAACTTCAGTCGATAGAACAGGCAAATGGAAATTCGAGTTTGGAGTGCAAAATTTTTATTGCTTTGGTGCGAAATCTTTGCCTTCATGCGGGTTTTTTTAGAATCCGAGTTTTATGGCAAAATGAAAATTTTGTCCGGTCTTTACATATCGAAATAGAGATGATATTCCCACGGGTGGGGGCGGAGCCGGACACCGTCCATTTCGTCACGCTTGTAATCGATCCAGACATCAATGACATCCTGCGTGAAGACGTCGCCCTGCAACAGGAATTTGTGATCGGCTTCGAGCGCATCAATTGCCTGTTCAAGCGATCCGGGAACAGTCGGGATCTTCTTTGCATCCTTACCGTGGAGATCGTAGGTGTTGCCTTCGAACGCTTTGCCCGGGTCGATCTTCTTTTTGATACCATCGATACCTGCCATGAGGAGGGCAGAGAACGAGAGATATGGGTTGCACATCGGGTCTGGTGGTCGGAACTCAATTCTCTTGCTTTTCGGATTCTCGGTGTACATCGGGATCCTGACGGCCGCAGACCGGTTCCTCATCGAGTACACAAGGTTGACCGGTGCTTCGTATCCCGGCACGAGGCGCTTGTACGAGTTGGTAGTCGGGGCGCAGAATGCCATGAGCGCGTTTGCGTGTTCGAGCAGACCACCGATATAATATTTTGCAAGCTGGCTGATCATGCCGTAGCCCTTCGCATCAAAGAACAGGTTCTGGTCTCCCTTCCAGAGCGACTGGTGGGTGTGCATGCCCGAACCGTTGTCCCCAAAGAGCGGTTTTGGCATGAACGTTGCAACCATGCCAAACTGCTGGGCCATGTTCTTGACGATGTACTTGTACATCATGCAATTGTCGGCCATGTTGACAAGCGAGCTGTACCGCATATCGATCTCACACTGACCTGCCGTAGCGACTTCGTGGTGGTGGACTTCGACCGGGATCCCGGTCTCGATCATCTTTAAGATGATCTGGCTGCGGATATCCTGGAGCGAGTCGTGCGGAGGCACAGGGAAATAACCTTCCTTGTACCGTGGTTTGTACCCGAGGTTTGGATGCTCGTCCCTGCCCGAGTTCCAGCTGCCTTCGATCGAATCGACCGAGTAGAATCCCTGGTTGACGGACTGGGAATATCTCACATCGTTAAAGATAAAAAACTCGTACTCAGGTCCCCAGAAACTCTTATCGGCAATACCCGTGGACTTCAGGTACGCCTCTGCTTTTTGTGCAATGTACCGCGGGTCGCGGGTATATGCAGATTTATTTACCGGATCATATACATTACAGATGATGCTGACGGTGGGGATCTCGCAGACAGGGTCGACCACGGCAGTCGCGGTGTCCAGGTACAGGAGCATGTCCGACTCCTGGATCTTCTGAAACCCGCGGATGGAGGATCCATCAAACCCGATCCCTTCCGCCCAGATCCCCGCATCGGGGCTGGTTGAACTGCTGAGTTCTGTTGCTGGAATAGAGAAATGCTGCCAGAGACCGGGCAGGTCGTTGAATTTCAAATCCACGATCTTGATATCGTTCTTTTTAATGAGGGTGTGGACCGAATTAATTTGCTCTTTTGTCACGCTTGTTATCTTGGTGTTCTTGCTCTTTTGTCCCATGTAGTCACCTTTTCATACCCGACAGGCATGTTCATGCACGCGTGATAATCCGGGAAACCAGTGTGAACCGTGTCAAATGCCTGTTGAGTGGTAGGAAGTATGTTTCCTAGTTATAGTATTTAATATGAGTTGTTTTAAAATTAGTAGATTATTGAGGAAAAACAGAGTCATTAATTTGATCTTAAAAAAAATCGTTCGTTTGGATAACCGGATAATCAAAATCAATGCTTGCAGGTATGATATCCCACAACAGGTGAACCGGACAAAAAGTACGTTATCCAGATCCGGCCCGGATCACGAAAAATATTTCCTGATACAACAACGTTGAAAAAAAAACTGAAAAATTCTCACATTTTTTAGTCAATCCTATTCACAGTCGCCAAGGGATCTTTAACAAAAAGGAAAAAGCGGGCAGGCTTTCTTTTAAGCCCGCTCGCCATACTGGCAGATATCCAGGCCCACGTACTCCTCATCGGGGGTAACCCGCAGGCCCATGCAGCGATCGAGGATGGTCGCAATCACGTATGTCATAACAAATGCATAGATCATGGCCGCAAACGCACCCACTGCATTTACGAGGAACTGGTGGACATTTCCTTCAAACAGGCCGGAGAACCCGGCAACTGCCGCTGCCGCAAACAGGCCGGTCGCGAGCGTCCCCCAGAGACCCCCCATGCCGTGAATTGCCCACGCGTCAAGGCTCTCGTCAAGCCGTCTGCGAATCCGCCAAAGCATCATTGCAAAGCAGAGCACACCGGCAACCACACCAATGAGAATGGCTACAAGTGGGCTGACAAAGCCAGCCGCAGGAGTAATCGCCACCATGCCCGCGATCGCACCGCTGACCATCCCAAGGGAACTGGGTTTGCCGTGGTACCAGCTTGCAAACATCCACGCAAGCGCACCGGCTGCCGCTGCGGTGTTCGTGTTCACAAACGCGGTAACTGCGCTCGCGTTCACCGCAAGGGCGCTTCCCGCATTAAACCCGAACCAACCAAACCAGAGCAGGGCCGCACCAAGAAGGGCGATCGGGATATTGTGGGGCTCAAGCGAATATTCGCCAAAACCCGCCCGCTTTCCGATCACGAGTGCCAGTGCAAGCGCGGCAAATCCCGAACAGATTTCGACAACGGTACCCCCGGCAAAATCAATGAGCCCCATCTGCTGCGCCCATCCGCCGCCCCATGCCCAGTGTGCGAGCGGGCAGTAAACAACCGTCAGCCATACGAGCACGAACACGATAAAAGACGTCAACTTGATCCTCTCTGCAACTGCGGAAGTTACAATCGTGATCGTAACAGATGCAAAGAAGAGCTGGAAAACCATGTAGATGAGCGGCGGATATGCCGCACTCCCGGCATCTGCACTCACGCCATTAAGTCCGAGATACTGCAGGTTGCCGATAAAACCGCCCACATCCGGGCCAAACGCTAGCGAGTACCCGACCAGGATCCACTGGATACTTACGAGCGACAGCACCACGAACGAGAGGGCAATCATCGAAATAAAATTCTTCTTTCTGACAAGTCCGCCATAAAAAAACCCGACCCCCGGGGTCATCAGCATGACCAGAAGCGCCGAGACCATGAGCCAAGTTGTAACACCGGTATCCAGAGCCATATTTTTCTCCCGTAACTGTTGATTTTGGGACGATCACGTATCCCACAACCACTCTGGTCGTCGATATGGGAGTGAGCAGGAAACCCTGCAGTGCGCATCTCAAGACGGGCAGTCCCACCCATCCAGTGTTATTATCCGCACATACCCCACGGCAGCCGTAACCAGAGTGATATTGAGGCAGTTACCGGATGAAAAGTCCGGACTGTACCCTGTCGCCTTTTTAAAAAAATTTATGAGATTAGTAGGTAGCGAGATACCGATCCAGTTCCCACGGGTGAACCGCGAGACGGAATGCATCGGTCTCCGCTTCGGCAATGTTTGTCAGGGTTTCGATAATGTGCGGGCCGAGCGCATCGCAAAGTACCTGATCTTTTAACAGGTACTGGTGGGACTCGGCAAGGCTGCCCGGCAGCATATCGATCTTCATCTTCTTGCGCTCTTTTGCACTCAGATGATAGATGTTGACGTTGGTCGAATCAGGCGGCATAATCTTGTTCTTCACACCGTCAAGACCGGCAGCGAGCATACAGGCGAACGTAAGGTATGGGTTACACATCGGGTCAGGACTGCGGAATTCGGCACGGGTGCTGTTACCGCGGGCGGCCGGGACACGGATCAGAGCAGACCGGTTCGTAGTACTCCACGAAATGTAGCAGGGTGCTTCGTAGCCGGGGACGAGTCGCTTGTAGGAGTTGATCGTCGGATTGGCAACCCGCGTGATCGCCTTAGCGTGCTTTAAGAGACCACCGATATAGTAAAGTGCGGTATCAGAAAGACCGTCGGGCGCATTTGCATCGTAGAATGAATTCTTACCGTTCTTTGCAAGCGACCCGTGGGTATGCATACCGCTTCCGTTGATGCCGGCGATCGGCTTTGCCATGAACGATGCGTGCAGGCCGTAATTAAGCGCAATTGCTTTGGTCGCAAACTTGAATGTCATGACCCGGTCTGCGGTCGTAAGTGCATCCGCGTACTTGAAATCGATCTCGTGCTGGCTTGCAGCAACTTCATGATGGGACATCTCGATCTCAAATCCCATACTATTGAGCGCGAGCACGATGTCACGGCGCACGTCTTCTGCCTGGTCCTGGGGGGCCAGATCGAAATAACAGCCTTGGTCGATGAACTGCGTAGTCGGTTTGCCGTCGACAAGGTTGAAAAGGAAGAACTCAAGTTCGGGCCCGGTGTTGAAGGTATATCCCATCTTTGCTGCCTGGGCCTCAACATTCTTTAACACGAACCGGGGGTCACCCTCAAAGGGCTTGTTTCCGTACGTATACACGTCACACATGAACCGGGCGACCTTTCCCTCCTGGGGCCGCCAGGGCAGGGTTGTATACGATGCCGGGTCAGGCTTGAGGAGCATATCAGACTCCTCGATCCGGGTAAATCCTTCAATGGACGACCCATCGAACCAGATCCCCTCAGTTAAAGCTTTTTCAGCCTGAACGACCGGGATTGCCGCATTTTTTGGCATACCTGGCACATCGGTGAACTGGAGCCGGACAAATTTTACATTGTCGGCCTCAATTTTCTTGAGCAGTTTTGATACGTCCGCTGACATAATGGAAATAAGTTTCCAACCAATTACATTTATATTTTCTCAACCAACTCTTTAGAAACAATGGTACACGTTTCAGTTTTGAACGAATGCCGGCATTAGAGTTCAGGATAAAGTTTACTACTATAGAACATCCCGATTGTGATATACTATGTGCGGAATTATAGGGGTCATCGACAAACGCCGCCAGTGCATGGACGGCAGTAAGATACGGGAGGCACTCGCGTCAATGGACGAGCGGGGAAGTGGCGAAGGCGCCGGGTATGCAGCCTACGGGATCTACCCGGAATTTGCAGATTCCTACGCCATACATGTCTTCTTTGATAATGTACGGGAGAACAAACCGGAGCTTGTCAAAGATCTTGAAGAATGGGGGCGGATCGTCCATTGCGAAGCGATCCCGATCTACAAAGCAGGGATTAAAAAAGTCCATACTCCGTGGCGCTTTTTTTTCAAGCCTGATATTACCCGTGCACAGGAACCACTTACCACCGCTGACGATATTGTCATGCGGCTGGTCATGAATGTAAATTCCGCACACAAGGGCAGCCTCATTTTTTCATCGGGAAAGAATATGGGTGTCTTCAAAGCCGCGGGATGGCCCGAGCAGGTTGCTGATCTTTACCGAATACAGGACTACAAGGGATATCTCTGGCTCGCCCATAACCGGTACCCCACGAACACGCCCGGCTGGTGGGGCGGGGCACATCCCTTTAATCTCCTTGACTGGAGCGTTGTTCACAACGGCGAGATCACCTCCTATGGTACCAACCGACGCTACATTGAGAGCTACGGGTACGACTGCTCGATGTACACTGATACGGAAGTCGTCGCGTATCTCGTCGATCTGCTGGTACGAAAGCACGGTCTTTCCGAAAAGCTTGCGGTGCGTGCCCTTGCTCCTCCGTTCTGGGATGAGATCGATGCTATGCCGGAGAAGGAACGGGAACTCAACCGTGCACTCCGGCTCACGTACGGCCCGGCGCTCATGAACGGCCCGTTTGCCATCTGCGTCGCGACGGCCGACACGCTCGTGGGATTCACAGACCGGATCAAACTGCGCCCGCTCGTTACCGGTGAACACAACGATCGGCTCTACATCTCCAGTGAAGAGGCCGCGATCCGGCGCATCGAACCGGCAATCGAGGATGTCAGGATGCCGAAAGCCGGCGAGCCCGTGATCGGGAGGGTTATCGCATGAGCATCGGCAGCACCCCACTCCGGTTCAAGGTCGACCTTGACACCGAACGCTGCATGAAATGCGGGCGGTGTGTCGAGAATTGTTCGTATGGCGTCTTTCGTAAAGAGGGCGACACTATTGTTGTTGCCAACTCACGGGCATGCGTCGCCTGCCACCGCTGCCTTGCGTTCTGTCCCCGCGATGCGATCGACATCTACGAGAAGCCCACGGACTACCGGAGCCACCCGGTCTGGACCCGCGAGATCCGGGAAGCGGTCTTCAACCAGGCAAAGTCCGGTAAGATTATCGTCGCCGGGATGGGAAACGTCCTCCCCTACCCGATGATCTTCGACCGGCTCGTCCTTGACGCCTGCCAGGTCACAAACCCCTCTATCGACCCGCTCAGGGAACCCATGGAATTGCGGACGTATCTTGGGAAGAAGCCTGCGGCACTTTCCGTAAAGGAACATAAGAACGGTGACACGGAACTCCTCACCAAACTCGCCCCGAACCTGAAGATCGAAACGCCGATCATGATCGGCCACATGAGTTACGGTGCGATCAGCCTCAATGCCCAGACCGCCCTTGCAAAAGCAGTCACCAAGATGGGGACGTTCATGGGCACCGGGGAAGGTGGCTTGCACGAGTCGCTCTACCCGTACCAAAGCCACATGATAGTACAGGTCGCCTCCGGCCGGTTCGGGGTCGATATCAATTACCTCGAACGCGGGGCCGCCATCGAGATCAAGATTGGTCAGGGAGCAAAGCCCGGGATCGGCGGGCACCTGCCGGGCGAGAAGGTCTGCGCAGATGTTTCCTGCACCCGGATGATCCCGGAGGGGAGCGACGCGATCAGCCCGGCACCCCACCACGATATCTACAGTATCGAGGACTTAAAGCAGCTCGTGCACAGCCTCAAGGAGGCAACCGAGTGGAAGAAGCCGGTCTTTGTGAAGATTGCCGCGGTGCACAACTCGGCGGCAATCGCGGCCGGGATCGCACGCTCGGGCGCGGATGCCGTGGTCGTCGACGGGTTCCGGGGTGGCACGGGCGCTGCCCCGAGAGTCTTCCGCGACCACGTGGGCATCCCGGTCGAGGCGGCAGTTGCGAGTGTCGATGCAAAGCTCCGCAAGCAGGGGATCAGGAACGAAGTATCGATCATCGCAAGCGGCGGGATCCGGCAGAGCGCCGATATTGCCAAGATCATCTGTCTCGGTGCCGACGCAGTCTACATCGGTACTTCGGCACTTGTTGCGATGGGCTGCCGGGTCTGCGGCACCTGCAACCGGGGCACCTGTGCCTGGGGGATTGCAACCCAGAAGCCGGAGCTCACAAAGAGACTTGACCCGGAGACAAACGCCGTGCAGGTCGCAAACCTGATCCACGCGTGGACCGACGAACTCGCTGAACTTATGGGCGCGGCCGGCATCAACTCAATCGAGAGCCTGCGGGGCAACCGGGACCGGCTCCGGGGCTACATGCTCGACGAGAACCTGCTGAACGTGCTGGACGTAAAGACCGTGGGGGCGTGAAGATGGCGGCAGTACGCATCGATGCAAAGGAGTTGCACTACACCCCGCTCAACCAGCAGATCAGGAAAGCCATCTGTGACGGCGCAAAAGATATCGTGATCGACAACGTGCTCGGCCAGCGGTTCATTGGTGACGGGCTCCGGGGCGATGACGTGACGATCACGGTAAACGGCGTCCCGGGCGGCGACCTCGCGATGTTCATGAGCGGCCCGACTATTATCGTCCACGGGAACGCGGACCATGCGCCGGGCAACACGATGAACCAGGGAAAAGTGATCATCCATGGGAGCGGCGGTGACGCGACCGCCCATTCCATGCGGGGCGGCCGGGTCTATGTCCGGGACAGCATCGGGTACCGGGGCGGCATCCACATGAAACAGTACATGGAGAAGCGCCCGATCCTTGTGGTCGGCGGTTCCGCCCGTGCATTCCTCGGCGAGTACATGGCAGGGGGCCTTTTGATTGTCCTTGGCATGAACGGGCAGGTACCGGTCGCAGAAAGGGGTGTCGGGAGCGGCATCCACGGCGGCGAGATCTTCGTCAGGGGAACGGTTGAGGATAAATACCTCGGGGTCGGCGCAAAGCAGTTGCCGGCGACGGTCGAACAGATGGCGATGATTCACCCCATCATCGAGGATTTTGCAAAGGCGTTCGGGATCGATCCCGAGCCCCTGATTTCCGCACAGTACTCCCGGATCGCGGCAGCGAGCGCACGGCCGTTTGCGAACAAGTATACACCGGAGTGATGGCGATGGCAGCAAAAACATACCAGGATTTAAAAACCGAGGTCTGGGACACCGGGAAATGCTCGGGATGCGGCGCATGTGTCGCCGTCTGCCCGGCCGATGCCCTTTCCTTTGCTGAAGGGGAGATGGTGGCCAGCCCGAAGAGTAACGGCTACTGCAAGCAGGCGACCGACAATGTTCCCTGCGGGGCGTGCTACGCGGTCTGTCCCCGGACCGGCGACCAGCCGAAGGAGACACTCGGCGCATACCTCGAACTGCTCTCGGCAAAAGCGGCCTTTGAGATCCCGCACCGGCAGAGCGGCGGGGCGGTCACGGCAATCCTTGCAAATGCCCTTGACGAGGGAATGATCGACGCTGTGGTCACGGTGACCGAAGATCCCTGGACGCTCAAACCCACATCCGTGGTTATCACGAAGTCCGATGTCCTCATCCGGGAAGCCGGCAGCCGGTACAGCTGGTGGGTGCCGCTCCTTGCAGCGCTCAAAGATGCCACGATCACCCGGAAGTACACGAAGATTGCCGTGATCGGTGTCCCCTGCGCTGTGCAGGCCGCGGCCCGGATCCGGGCAAGCGAGAACGACCTCCTGCGCCCGTATGCGAAATCGATCCGGCTCGTGATCGGCCTCTTCTGCACAGAGACCTTCGATTACGCAGGCCTCGTGCACGGGAAACTGGAAAAGAAGTACAAGCTCGCGCCCCACGAGATAAAAAAACTGGACGTGAAAGGCAAGCTCGATATCTTAAAGCAGGACGACACGCACCTTTCCATTCCGCTCGCGGAGCTCGAAGACACGATCCGGCCGGGCTGCCGGATCTGCACGGACTTCTCATCGCTCTCGGCCGATCTCTCGGCTGGAGCAGTCGGGAGCCCGGCAGGATTTACTACGCTTCTCATAAGGAACGAGACCGGCAGGGGATTTGTGGAAAGCGCCATCCGCAACCACAAACTTGTGACCGAAAAGAGCGTGGATACTGCTGCAATAGAGAAACTTGCAGAATCGAAGATTAAGAAAAATTCCCGGTAAAATTTTTTCTTTTTTTCCCTGCATTCCATGCCGGACACTCCGGTACCACTCCTGTTTTTTGTTTTTTTAAGAATGGATTTAAGTGAAGGCTTCCTCATTGTATATTATCTGACAGTTCCAGGAAACGTTGTTGTGCGGTAGATCCGAACAGCGATCCCGGGACACACGGTGAATTACCATGAAGATGATTAAGGCAATGATACGTCCCGAGAAGTTCGAGGCAGTGAAGACGGCACTGGACGAGGCAGGATTCGGAGCACTGACTGTATTCGATGTTGAGGGGAGGGGCATCCAGAAAGGCATCAAGCAGCAGTACCGCGGCGCCGAATATATCACCGACCTGATCCCCAAGCGCCAGATCGAGATCGTGATTGCGGATGAGGCAGCAGAAAAGGTGATTGAGATCGTCAAGACTGCCGCATACACCGGCAAGATCGGCGACGGCCAGATCTTCGTGCTCCCGGTCGAGGACTCGATCCGGGTCAGGACCGGGGAACGGGGTTCCAAGGGCATCTAAAAACCGGGTGCCCGTTATCGTACTGGGATCAGACCCAATCCGGGCCTGATACAGCCGTTTTTCCTGTGAGCCCCATAACAGACTCCCACAAATCCGGGCTCAATCCGAGCCCCGATCACCATTTTCACACTCAAAACGAAGCCCGTATCGGGATCCATTTAAAAATAACCTCAAATCCGGTTTATTTTGCCAATCGGACAAAATAAAGGGTTCACATAAACGCATTTTGAAGGGGTATTTCGGGTCTGTATGGGTTTTCTGTTGATGGGGAAAATGACCGCTGTCAGAACGCGAATATGGCTTGGCAAAAGGCATTATATGGAGCTCAATTTAGACGTATTTTTAAAAACAGGGCAACATAATCCCGTATTTTTTAAGGACGACAAAACAGACGATTTTGCGGGTATTTTTCCCATCTCAACCAAGGCAGGACCATCAAACGATCTTTATTGTATTACACTCAAGGGAGTGATCGCAGTATCAGGAAATGCAACAGTGTGGTAAAATTTATTTCAGGACTTTCTGGATCCTATGCACATCACACTTTGTGGGATGCCAGCGCGGCAGGGGCAACAGCCCCCAAGAGCGCGCTCTAAAAAAAATGCCCTTACCGGCCCCGGGAAATCCGGACCAGCGGCGAACACCGGTCAAAAAACCCGGCAATAAATCCCGCAAACTCTTCCTGCCAGCAGTCCACCCCCTCAAACACGCACCAGTCTTTTTCAAGCGACATCCGGACATGCCGGCCGACACCCACGTTTAAGAGCGCCGGGGAGGAGAGGAGGTCTGCCGCACGCATAAATTCCCGGGGCACCTCCATCATATACCGCCCGTTCTCGATGAACGGCCCGGGGAGCGTCGCTTCCCGGTACTTTTCCCGGAATTTCTCCGCATTCATCCGGTTCCAGACCGGGGGGCCTTCGTGGCGCCGGATAGGCGGGAGGTCATCAGTCAGGAGTTCGAAGAGGAGCATGCACCGCTCCTTTCCCATCCGGTAGTGGGCATGGTGGACGACAAAACCGCTCCGGGTGAGCAGGTCGCTTATCGCGCCCGTGCTCCGTTTCAGCTGGGGCACCACGACCTCCTCGATAAACGGCGGGGTCGCAAACGTGACCGCGTAGAGGGAGGTCCCCCGCGACGCGAGCAGCGCGGCCAGTTCCTCTTCGCTCACCGGCGTTTCCTTGGGCAGCGTAAAGAACGCTTCCGATGGCGCATCAAGGTAGCCCCGGGCGAGTTCGATAAACTCCGCCATCCGGTCCATCGAGACCGCCGCCGCCACGTTTCTTCGCGGGTCAACCGGGTCGATCACGATCAGCGGCTCGTCAAATTCCTTTGCCGCGTGGTGTGCGATATCAATCTTCAGGTGCGGGCCCCATGCGGACGCGGCGTGAAGGAGCTGCGTAAACCCGCCATAGTGGAGCACTAAAAGTTCGCAGAGATAGCCCGAGAACCCCTCGGTCATCTGGTCGGAACCGTAGATCCCCCCGGCCTTTGCGAACCGTTTCAAGAGGAGCACATCGTCAACAAGACCGTTGATCTTGTCCGTGATGTACCGGGTGTGAAACGGTGTCCTGTCCACCGCGCTCTGGATATGGGCGGCACTCGCGACATTGTAGCAGGGCACGAGATCCACATCGATAGAATCGATCGTCGCGTTGATGTACGGGTGCTCGGCGTACTTCTCGCAGAACGTATCCGTGAACGTCCGCGCAATATTGCGGGCGAGCGCGAGTCCTTCCGCTTCAAGCGCCTCACGGGGCAGGTCGGGCGAAAAGAGCATGAAGACGTCGAGGTCCCGGTCGCCTTTCACCCACGTGTTCCGGGCGATGGAGCCGACAATCATCCCCTCCGCTTTCCCGCTCTCTTTGATCGCCGCGAGCAGCCGGCCGGCAACCTTGTGGATGTACTCCCGCTCCTCCGCAGACGGCCGAAGCTGCTCCGCGAGGATCTTCTCTTCAAGCGGCAGCCTGCCGGTTCCTTCACCGTTCCCGTTCACCATGTCACCTCCGCGATATCCTCATACACCGGCCCCCGGGGCGTGAGCGTACTTTTTTTCAGTTTCAGGCCGGCAATAGTGCAGCCGCCGCAGGGCACACCTTTGAGTTCTTCAAGGCACCGGAAGAGCGACGGGTCTGCTTCCTTGACCCGGGCGAGCGTCGCATGGGGAGTAAAGCCCCGGGTCTCGCGGGGAAACCCGAGCGGCACCAGCGCGGCTTCCACTGCGGCAAATACCTCACGGCCTTTTCCTGCATCGTCCAGTGCGCACCAGACCGTGTGCGGGCTCCGGGGATTGTTCACCGTGATCCGGTTCCCGGTCACCGGGAACGGTGCAGCCTTCACGGTTTTGAGTGCTGCGACAAGCTGCGGGACCTTCTTCTCATCCACCTCGCCAAGGAACTTGACCGTGACGTGGATGATCGCGGGATCGACAAAGGTGAGCCGGGCAGTACTTTTGCGCAGCACTCCCTGCGCCGCTGCCAGATCCTGCCGCATTTCAGGGGACAACTCGAATGCCACAAACGCCCTGACCATCAGGGTACTCATTGTCCATTCACCTACAAATGGTGATCGCTCGATGCTGCTGTGCAATGCGTCGGCAATAGTACTAAACCACGATTTTTTTATCCACTAAATGCGTAGTCCTAGATAGCAGAGGGTGCCTTCTATGACGAAAACGGTTGAGTTGATCGTGTATACGCTCGATACCTGCCCGCATTGCGAAATGCTCAAGAAATCTTTGAAAAAAGGCGGCTACAAATTTTCCGAACGCGACCTTTCGACTGCCGAGGCCCTCACGGAGCTCCGGCTCAACGGTGTCTTTGTGAACGAAGCGCCCGTCCTCCAGCGGGGCGAGGAATTCTACACCACCGCTGACCTCTTCCCGACAGGAACGCTTGATGAGAAAAAACTCGGAAGCGTCCTCTCGGGTGCATAATGGCGGCGCGGCGGGAGACCCGGCAGCTGACCTTTGACGGCGGCTTTAGTCCAGCCCTTCCCCCGGTCCGCACGACCGACGGCCACATCATCGAGTGGGACCGGAACCGGATTGTCGAGCAGATAAAAAAGGAGACAAAACTCGTCGAGGACTTCTACGGGTACGAGGGCGCGGACGATGCGACCGCCCAGGAGATCGCCCGGCTTGTCGAGCAGCGCATCCATTCCCTTGGCTTAAAATCCCTCTCGGGCCCGCTCATCCGGGAGATCATGAACATCACGCTCCTTGAGAAGGGCATGGTGCAGTACCGGAACGTCTGCACCCGGGTCGGGACGCCGGTCTACGATGCCCACCAGATCGATGTGGGGAAGGGTTTTGAGGCGCACGACAACGCAAACCTCCAGGAGAACGCCGAGACCAGCCACAAGAAAAAGGCGGACAAGATCTCAAAAGAGCAGTACCTGCTCCAGCTCCCCCCGGAACTTGCCGACCACCATCTCTGCGGCGAGATGCACATCCATGACCTCGAATATTTCGGGACGCGACCCTTCTGCCAGGACTGGGACCTGCGCTACTTCTTCTACTACGGCCTCATGCCGGACGGGAACGGGACAAAGGCTTCGGTCGCCGGCCCGGCAAAAAGGGCGGAGGTTGCGATCCTCCACGCGGTAAAGGCGCTCGGGAGTGCCCAGACGAATTTTGCCGGCGGGCAGGGCTACTACAACTTCCTCACGTTCCTCGCGCCCTACATGGAGGGTATGGACTACGGGGAGATCAAGCAGAACATGCAGATGTTTGTCTACGAGATGACGCAGATGATGGTGGCCCGGGGCGGCCAGCTTGTCTTCTCATCCGTCCAGCTCTCGCCGGGCGTCCCCTCACTCTGGCAGGACAAGCCCTGCGTGTTTAAAGGAAAAGTCTGGGACGGGAAAGCGGCCCCGCGCCGCACGTACGGCGAGTTCGAGCGCGAGGTCCGGCTGCTTTTCAAGGCGCTCATGGATGTTATGATCGAAGGCGATTACTGGGGGAAGCCATTCAACTTCCCGAAACCCGAGATCAGTATCGAGCCGGACTTCATGCAGGAACGCGAGGAGTTCAACCGGGCCCACCCGGACCTGCCGACATTCCGCGACCTGTACCTCATGACCTTCGAGCTCGCCTCCAAGTTCGGGACGCCGTACTACGACAACCAGCTCCCGGCCTACCGTGGCGCAGGGAAGGGCATCTCCTGCTACCAGTGCTGCGCCTACCAGTTCTCGGCCGTGGCCGACAAGGACTCGGACTTTGACAAAAAACTGATCTTCAAGGACGGCAAGCATTTCTCGATGGGCTCGTGGCAGGTGGTCTCGGTCAACTGCCCGCGTGCGGCTTACAAGGCACAAGGGAGCGATGAGCGGCTCTTTGCCGAACTCCGGGCGCTCATGGATGTCGCCATTGAGCTCTTCAAGATCAAGCGCCGGTGGATGAACAATATCCGGGCGAGCGGCCGGATGCCATTCGCGATGCAGCGGCCAAAGGACCCGAACACCGGTGAGCGCGGGGCGATTGCCGTCGACCTCGAAGGTCTCGTGTACACGATTGGCGTGGTGGGGGTCAACGAGATGGTCCAGCACCACACCGGCCAGCAGACCCACGAGTCAAAGGCCGCGTTCAAGCTTGCCATACGGGCGATGACCGAGATGGAACTCTACGCGAGAAAACTCTCGGAAAAGAACAACATGACGATAGCCCTTGCCCGTACCCCGGCCGAGACGACCGGCCAGCGCTTTGCGGTTGCCGACCTCATCGACAAGCGGTACCACGACTTTGCCGCAAAGGTGATCAAGGGCGACCTCGACTACGCGCTCGAAAACCTGGGAAAGACCCGCGATCTGCCCATCTACTACACGAACGGTACCCACGTCGCGCCGGGCGCAAACGTCCCGCTCACAAAAAGGATGGAGATCGAGCATGTCTTCTTCCCGATCGTGGACGGCGGGAACATCTTCCATATCTGGCTCGGCGAGGCCCGACCCGACCCCCGGGGCCTCATGGACATGGCGATGAACCTCTGCCGGAACACGCAGATCGGGTACTTCGCGTTTACCCGAGACCTCACGGTTTCACTCAGGCAGTTCCGTGAGTACCGGCCGGACAAGAAGACGATCAGCCAGTGGGTGCCAACGGATATCCCGGCAAAGGCGTAAATCCTTTTTTTTTTCAGGCGCAGTTTTTGCCTGAGCCCGGTACAAAGTTAACCTTAATCCGGTATCATCTGATCGTAGTCCGGGCACACAGAGACACGGCATAAACCAATAGATTCTTCCTGTTTTTATTGTACTAACCCGGCGGTTCAATGTGGTCACCACCACAATCCAGGGAATAGATAACGCCAACGCGAGTAACTTACACCCAAATAAGGTGTAAAGTTCGGAGTACATTAATGTCCCAAATCGTCGTAGAAACGGACACGATCAAAAAAGCAGTTCTCTACTTTTTTGCTATCGCAGGCATCGCAATCATCGGGTGCATGGTGGGGATGAGTATCGTAGATCGTTACAGCAGCCTGCAGGCAGAACAGACCGTGATCCCTGAGGCTGCACCTGATACAATTCCCGAACCAACCGTTGCACAGACCGTGTACCCGACAATCATTGAATTTACGGTACTATCAACGACGGTAGCAAACGGGCACTATTCCGTGTATACAACCGCCGGGCAAACCTTGTATATGCCAGACTTCTATTCGTGGAATCATTTGCTCCCGCGGGACACATATTCTGCAACTATCACCGGGGCAGAGGCGAACGGTGCGCTTGATGTCGCAACGGTTAATCGCGTTGCCTCGCGTATCACGGTCCCCTCGTTAAAAGGAGGAGTTCAGAGATCAGCATACCCCTACGTTCTTGAATTTACGGTACGGTCAACTTCGAGCGCCTACGGGCACTATTCCGTTTATACAACCACCGGGCAAACCTTGTATGTGCCAGACATCTACTCGTGGAATTCTTTGGTGCCCGAGAATATCTATTCTGCAACTATCACCGGGACAGAGGTGAATGGGGCGCTTGATGTGGGTACATTAAATTTTAATTCTCAGGGAAGTTCTCCAACGGTACCTGACCCGGTGAGTGGTGCGATGGCATTACCCCAGACCTGGACACTACGGGGCTCATCGCATACCGGCACCGTGACACTCTACCCGGATGACACCGGCTCGGCAACGATTGACAGTTACCCGACGATCTCTTTCCTGTACACGATGGATGCGGATGACACGGAGGGCACGGCGTCGTACAGGTTGTGGTCGGTTCCGTTTACGTATGATCCCATAAATAAGGTGATCACTTCACCAAATTACCCGGGTGCTGAACTGGTACCAACGATATAAAAATCTTATTTTTTTTTAATCCGGCAACTATAGAATTTCATCCATCGGCATCATCTTACATTCCGGGTAGTACTACCACGGGATTTGTGCTCTACGACCGTTTACCTTCCTTTGTGGTTTTGATAGAGGAAACGCGGACGACAAAAAAAGATCAAATTATCGATAGTCCGGGATTTTCCGGAGCGTGATATCCATAACGCCGCGGTGCACCCGGTAGGTGCTGTGGATAATATCGATGGGCTTTTCGAGCATGACGGTGGTAGAGCGGTTGTCCACGCAGATCCGGACTTCGTTTGTCTGGATATCCGCATAGGGAGCGTGCTCGGCTTCGGGGGGGATTGCGGCGGTGATAAAGATCTGGGTGTCGGTCTCCACCACTTCGTACGGGATATCGTCGTCTCCGTTGTCTGCCCCACCGGGGAAGACCCCGGGTTCGCCGGAAGCGTGCCGGGTCACGATGGTGTACCCGATGATGCGGGCGTGCTCGGCTTCGGGCATATTCCGGACGATCTCTTCCACTATCTTTGAGAGGTTGCCAAACACTTCATCGTAGGGGTTGTTGGGATTCGTCTGCATGGACTCCTCTTAAGTGTATCCGGTTCTTCTTTCTTGATACAATGCCCCTCTTCTCGAACTCTGCAAGGATCGGCCCGAGCTCCTCATCAGGGTACCCGGTGGCCTCCGCGAGTTCAGCGGGTGCAAGGGGTTCGTGGGAGAGGGCAATTGCTACAGATAGTTCTCGCTCGCTCCTGAATAAATCATTATGGTTACGGGCAAGATCAGCAACTTTCGTGTCGATATCATGGTTGAGCTGTTCGAGATGTTCGACCATCTGGTCGTGGGCCTGGACCATCTTTGCAAGCATGACAACGGCCTTCCGGGTCCGCTCGTCAGCCGCGGTTGGTGTCGCGTCTTCCTGCCCGGTCATGACGATCTGCAGGTTCTTGAGGCTGACGTCCACAAGGATGTCGTTTGCGAGGTAGTAATACTTGCGCCGGCGGTCGTCCATCTGGAAGGAGAGGATCTCCTCCCGCTCCATGAGCTGGAGATGGTCGATGACTGCCTTAGGTGAGATCATGAGCGTCTCCGATATTTCGGTGACAAAGCACGGCTTCTGCCGCAACAGCCGGATAATACGCCGCCGGTTCCGGTTCCCGAGGATATCCAGGAGCCGGGCAACTTCTGCGAGATCCTCCATATTTACTTAATGTTAGTGCTGCGAGTTTATAAAGAAAGGGCAGAAGGGGTTCTGATAAAATCACGGTTGATTGATACGTTTTGCATGGCTCCTGGATTGATTTTGACATCCCTGGTAGAAGGCTATAATAACAAAATCCGACAGCGTATCACCCGATTTTGTAGGAAAACTGTTTTATTTTCTGCTCTGTAGAAAACCTAAACCAAAAACGAATGTACCGACGACCGAAAGATCTAAGGTACATCGTCTCCTTTTCTTGATGTGAAGTCAAAGAAAGAGGAGACGATAAAGAGATCGACGAGCCG